>Ga0214923_10003022_pt1 | contig 21515 bp, 17 predicted proteins | sample LL1510_MetaG_FD_177993 | JGI IMG/M metagenome (GOLD analysis project Ga0214923, IMG submission 177993) | Freshwater microbial communities from Lake Lanier, Atlanta, Georgia, United States - LL-1510 | ecosystem: Environmental > Aquatic > Freshwater > Lake | place: USA: Georgia | collected...
TTGCTCTGCCATAAAAAGCAGATTCAATTACTCGCTCACCGCGAGGTGTGGCAGTTGCTACTGGAAATACGCGCACCATATCGGCAAAGCCACGCACTGTGGCATCAACTGCTGCTTGCATCTGATCAATCTCATATTGATCCTTAACCATTCGCATAATCGATAAGGTGTTTAACAGCTCCTTCTCCCTATCATCACTTGCGGTAATTAATTGATCTACTCTTTGATCTACTCCCCTAATAATAAGTGATTCTTTTTTATCAGATAAAAATTGGGTAATTAACTCTAACTGCATCACCTTAAGTTGATACTTACTTTGAGTTTCATTCAAACTCATTCGCTTACCAACCCAAAACTCACCATACTTTGTATCTTTATAAAACTCTTCACTATCTCTACTAGATCTAGGGTGAGTAAATAAGAGATCCTCATGACCTAAAGTATTTGGCTCCATTACAAAAACAGAATCTGGTACACAATCTGCCGCGATAATGCCAGTTAACCAAGCAAAATCTGAGTGGGCTCTAAATGGGTAATCGGTGTCATTACTTCTAACCTTTAAGCCACCTGCGGGAAAAATTAATCTAACGCCTGGATATTTTTTAGAGATCCTCTCTCTTCTTGCCTTTGTAAATGCAATTGATGGATGTGTACTTAAAGTTAAATCCGTTGTGGCTTGCCAACCTGTTTTCATAAACTCACTCATTGCATTGGCAAGTGCAACATCATGAGTTCTTACTTGATCATCGCCATTACTTGAGTTACTAGCCAAATTCATACTACTAGCCTACTTATTGGGCTTAAATTGGCTACCGATAAGATGGGCGGTAACCTTACTTCTTGTTGGAGACGTCGCATAGCCCGGTCTAGTGCGCCTCACTGCTAATGAGGTTAACCCCTAAAGGGTTTCGGAGGTTCAAATCCTCTCGTCTCCGCCAATGACTTTAGTGAAATTTTTAAAAGAAGTAAAAATTTGCTTTAACTGAGAAATCATGTTATTTCCCTGGAAGATTTATATTTAGGCCCTAGTACAGATCATTATTTCTTATAGAAATAATTCTTAGAGAATCATTAATAAACAAACGTGCATACAAACCTTTAATTGGGAGATTAATCATTGATCTTAGTCTGAATATCTATTCCAATATCAAAAAGCACATCTATTGGAAATGGTAACTATTTAGAGAACTAATTTAAGAACAACTTACAATCATAGCGAGGTAGCCGGAATCTATATTTTTCGAGAAATCTATCTTCAATGGGCTGCGGATTTACATCAAATGATTCAGCATAGCCACTCTGTGCAATCCTATTTAATACATTTTGATTGTATGAATACGGACGACCGTACGGTAAGCAAAAACTTTTTATTTCGGTTTTCGAAACTTCACCCAAAATATGTCTTGAGGAGTATAATTCATGATCTATTTCAGCATCATTCAGACGAGACATTAGTCTATGTGAGCAAGTGTGAGACCCAATCTCAAATCCTTTACTTGCGATTTCAAGAATTTCTGATTCACTCATGTACCATGATTCTATAAAATCACTTTGTGTTAAATTCGTTTTTTTTGCGAAAATATCCACCAATAAGTCTTTTTGTCCAATATCTTCCGAAGCATAATTAATTAGCTTTTTTAATTCTTTTTCAGGTTGAGTATGGTCTCTGTGCACATAAGCAAGTTCACTCTTATCATCAAAAACTTTATTGAAATCTTTTGGCAATCCACCAGCAATAAAATCATGCCAAATATCAAATGCTTTATGATTTGAAAGCAAATAATGCATCAAGTGAACTGGTAATGTTAAATTATTTAGTGGATTTGTACAAATATAAAAAATTGCAAATATATTCCTATCAAACAAATAAGGTAAAACAAATTCAAAATGATCCTTTAGTCCATCATCAAAGGTTAACAAAGCTCCGATTGGTTTTCGGCCCGTTGCCCTGAACTCCTCCCATTGGGTTCGGTTTATCAAGCCGTACTTGGCCTGAAGCATGTCTATTTGCGTTTTAAATTGTTCGATTTCTAGGTACCTTAATTCGGAATTTTCTAAAGGCCTAACATAATGAAACATCACTGCAAAAAAATCACCTGGTTCGGGCAACATCTAAACAATTTGTCTTATAAGTGGGAATTTAATTCGTTCAATCTCAATATTGCTTATATGACCTTCTACTATTTTATTCATTAAATTGTTTTGCGCCTGGGCGAGAGCTTTTTCAGTGAAATCTAATTTTCTATATATTCTTGAGTTCTTGATGTTCGGCTGTTTAATGGCAAGTTTAAATTCCGAGACAATATCTTGTAAGTTAGAAATTTTAAGGATGTCATCAAACATTTTCGTTATAAGGCGTGTACCAATCGTGTGTATGTCGTCTTCGATTTTAAAAGTTGCATATGATTGATGTATAACATCCCCCATGTCTATTCCACTATTGAGTTTCATTAAAGTATAACCAACTGCCCCTAGTTCATTATTTACAAATGGAAAAAAATTAGTTCCTGCTCCTCTATAGTATGGGCTTAGACCAAGGTGAATACCTAGTATCCTTCCCTCGAATAAATCTAACCAGGGGCTTTTTAGAATTGAGCATCCAAAAGTTATTACCAATTCAGGATCAAAATTTTTTGCAAATGCAATTACTTGATAGCCATTTACGTCGCTACATTCTATTTTTTGATTTTTGTCCAATTTATTTTCATTTATTAGGTCGTAGAAGTAATCACTCTCTACTTTTTTTCTAGCTTCAAAATGTAAGGATATTGAATTACTCATCACGGTATTTTTATAATAATTCTTTTTCTCAATTACTTCGCCAAGGATAAACCCATTTTTTTTAAAAACACTTGCCAAAGCATTATGGCGCAAATCATCTGCGCGAATTAAAAGTATTTTTCTAGTCATTCAGAAATTATATGCTGTATCTGGTATTCAAACCACATTTAATCGCTCGATTCTTTGCGGTATTATAAAGTCTCAAATCAGAATTCTCAATGTGAGAACTTCGAGCAATCAATAATTATATGATTAGTAGAAATACCTGATAAGATTTTTATGGATAATGCCTTATAATGAAAAACATTCAGTTTGAATTTTACTTCGGAGGAAGAAGTGAGAATTTTTAAGATTGCAATAGTAGGAGCCGGCCCTGCTGGTTACTTCACCGCTCAAGCATTTCAAAAAGCACAAGATGAAGAGATCACCTTTGCCATCGATATGATCGAACGCCTTCCCACCCCATGGGGATTAGTTAGGAGTGGTGTGGCACCAGATCATCCCAAGATTAAAACTGTCTCTAAAGTATTTGAAAAGATTGCAAAAGAGGATCACTTTAGATTATTTGCCAATGTTGAGTTAGGTAAGGATATTTCCTTAAAGGATCTGCGCGAGGCATATGATGCAGTAGTACTAGCAACTGGCTCTGCAGCTGGTCGCAAGTTAGGAATTGCAGGTGAAGATTTAAAAAATTGCATCTCAGCAGCTAATTTTGTTCCTTGGTATAACTCTCACCCAGATTTTACAAATGTCTCTGTTGATTTAAATACCGATACTGCTGTCGTAATTGGAGCCGGAAATGTGGCAATGGATATTGCCAGAATGCTTGCTATTGATCCAACTGAGTTAGATCCAACTGATACCGCCCAACATGCATTAGATCTTTTTAAGGCTAGCAAAGTAAGAAGAGTAATTATCTGTGGTCGACGTGGGCCAGAGCATGCTGCCTTTACCGCACCAGAACTTCGTGATCTGCCTAAATTAGAAAATACCGATGTTTATATTGATGCTGATCAAATTCACCAAGCATCCCTGCGAGTGGATCAGATGGGCGAGGTAGAAAAGGATTTAAAAAATAATCTAGAGGCTATGCGACAAATTGCAGAGCATGATAAAAAAGGTGTAGAGCGAAAGCTTGAAATAAAGTTTTTAGCAGCTCCAAAGGAGATTAAAGGAAATGGCAAGGTGGAGGAGGTAATTTTTACAATCAATGAGGTTAAAGATGGTAAAGTAGTTGCAACTGATAAAACTTTCTCAATTAAAACTGGCATAGTGGTAACGGCAATTGGATATGACGCAGTTGAGTACCCTGGGGTTAAGATTGAAAATGGTCGAATAGCTAATATTGCTGGCCATGTTGAACACAATATTTATGTAACCGGTTGGGCTAAACGTGGCCCAGTAGGTATAATTGGTACTAACAAAAGTGATTCATCTGATGTTGTGGATTTAATTATTAATAGTCTAAGTGAACCAAAAAATTCAACTGGAATAGAAGGATTATTGAGATCTGGTCATGAAGTAGTAAATCAGGTGGGTTGGGAAAAAATTAACGCCTCAGAAGTAATCTCAGGAGAGTTAGCTGGAAAACCTCGAATAAAAGAGGTTGATTGGAAGAGTTTAATAAGTTTGGGCACTTCGCGATAAATCGATAGACTTTCCAACGCTTTACTTTGCGCCCGTAGCTCAACGGATAGAGCATCTGACTACGGATCAGAAGGTTCGGGGTTCGAATCCCTGCGGGCGCACCAGGATGCTACCGTATTTTCTTATTCAAGTTTAGAATTGTATCTGAAACAAACCATAAGTTTCTTGGGTCTTTTAATTTAAAACCAATAGACTTATACCCATATCTATCACAAATATTCTTGAATTTTATCTCAAGATGCTTTGATCCATCAAACTCAATCAATATGATTTTTGGATGGTACTTGTTTAAATTAAAATTCTCGAAGATTTGAAATTCAGATCCTTCAGTATCAATTGATAACAAATCAAAGTTATCAGGAGCACTGTGTTGAGCCAATAAATCATTTAATGAAATTGTTTCTACAATGTATCTTTTTAATCCAAGCGATTCACGTTTGTTTGATGGATTTTTAACATCCCTAAAATTTGAGTAAATACCGGACAAACCCCCAGCTGAAACTTCTGCAAACTCAACGTAATCTTTGGTTTTTGACCATACAGCTCTTGTATCTATAATTGCGCGTCGATTCTTTCTAATTTGTTTTTGATAAGTTCTATTTGGTTCAGCTAATATACCTTTCCACCCAAAACTTTTTTCAAGCAAAAGAGTATTACTAAAAAGTAATCCATCACAGGCTCCAAACTCTACAAAGTATCCATTTTTTTTCTTATCCAATAAATAGATTATCCACAAAACTGGTATTTCATTCTTAAGGTATTGGGGATTATTAAAGATGAATTTCTTAAAATTTAAGTTATTAATTTTTTCGATATGGCCAAGATTTTCAGCAATTTTGATTTTGGCAAGAGTTTCGTTTAGATTTTTACTAATAATTAGTTCATCAGTTGAATGAAAACTAATTTTATACCCAAAACTAAAAAATAAAACAGATATAAAATACTTTATTATTACCTTTGTCCTAAATTTTAGACCAGATCTTATTCGAGTGAATGAAATAGAAAACATATCTTATTATAGTGCATTAATCTATTTGAAGTTAATTTGAAAGAACGAAAAGTTAGATTGACTAAAGTGTAAAGATTTTCAATGAATCTTACAAATGTTTGATGTTTTCGCAGTTTTTGGAGCAGTGTAGTCATAAACCTGGCATTACTCAAAAACAAAAAATGATTTAGCTAGTGTTTATTTAGTTCTTTAAAAGAATTTAACAATATGTAATACTTACTCTTGGAGGATAAAGTATAGAACAATTGACTTACTTGTTGGGCCGAAGCACAGTCGACAAGTTAGGCAAAGCAAGATGATTTTTAGGCTACTAAAATTTCGGATATACTGGCTTGCTAGGTTTCAGACGGCTCAGGGTTCGAATCCCTGCGGGCACATGACTAACTTGTACGGAAAATAGTTTACGTTAATTGCAAACTAAATTTATTTTTAATTTTCAGCGGATATAAAGGTTTAAAATTTATTTTGTGCTTGGCTAAATTTAGAGTTTCTGTTTATAAATTCGTATCTTGATATATTTAGCTGAGAATGGACTTTTAATTTATCTTTTTTTGAAAACCAAACATAATTTCTTTTATCGCTTTTTGAGCCTGAAAATACTTGGATAGGATCTAGATAACCGTACTTTGAAAGAATTAGTTTTTGATTAACTAATTCGTCATCAGTTAATGCCTCAGCAAGGATTATTGGCTTTGACTGATCTAAAACATGTTGCCCCCCTATAAAAACTTCAGATTCATATCCCTCTACATCAATTTTGATTAAATCTATACGCTGAGAATAAAAAATGTGATCAATCGTGGATACAGGAACCTCAATATATCTGCTGGATTCTGAAATCAAACTTGAGATACTTGTCGACTTACTATATTCAGGGATATACAGTTTAGATAACCCTTCCTTGCTTCCTAAAGCACTTTGAAAGAGACCAACACGATTCGAAAGTTCATTTAGTTCAATATTATTCCGTAAATTTGAAAAAATTATGGGATTGGGTTCAAAAGCTCGCACAATACAATTTCTATTTTTTAGTGCAGCTTCCATGCTATAGACACCAGTATAAGCCCCAATATCTAGAATGAATTCGCAATTAGTTGCAATCGACGTAAAGAAGCTTCTACTGACAAATTCCCATTCTAGAAAGTCTGATCTGCACGAGTAACGCAAATCGTCAATTGAATTTGTTAGATAAATATATTTGACACCAAATGAAGTTTTTATGGAGGTTTTTACAAAACTACACCCTTTCAAATCAAAAGATTTAAGTAGTTTTTGAGATAAGAATCTCATCCCTAGAAAACGAAAGAATCTAACTATACGAATATAGACAATTAATTTATAACTGCCCAAAGGTGAAAAAAGTACACGTATAAACCTGCGTGAGTATTTTTTCAGCATTAACTTGATTTCCAAAGCCATCCTTTCGTATCCGAACTGATATATATAATTAAGCAGGTAAAAAAAACGTGTCTGAATTCATTATATATACAGTACTGCATTAGTTGGAGTGGTTATGGCAAACACCAATACGTTGATTAGAATATATTATATAAAGTTTCCATATGTGTCATTAAACTGTTGTCGGATAGCAGTCATTGCCTGAGCACTAAAAGTCGGTCAGAAAGTCTTCGAGTCCGAATCTTTAGGTACTAATATAGACTATCAATCAATATTGTTTTTTGATAAATACAGTTTATCATGAGGTAAGTGAATTATAAGATAAGGGTCCTCCTAAAACTTGTATGTAAAACTACAGCAAGTTATTCAACTTTACTATGTAAATTTTTGGCTATGCGTCAAGGAGTAGCAAAACTTTTTAAGTAAGTCTACAAATCCATTTGTTTTTATACTTGCTATACTTAGTTTATATATTTTATCTATTTGAGGATTGTTGTAAATGAAGCACTATATATTGATAAATTGGCATCAATTACACTTACCAGGGATTAGAGATTTGATTGAAAATTTGAGAAATGATGAAAGATTCGAAGTATCACATTGGAATTCAAAAACTTTTATAGATCCGAAAAAAAATGAATATAAATCTTATTCACTATTTGGAAATTTTCAAAAGCTTGATAGTTTAAATTATCTTCCATTAGCTGTAGAGGACCATGAATTAATTAATATATGGAGTGAAATTAGAAAGCCACGAGTATGGATTTCATCAATGATAGACTTACACTTAGGTATTAACAAGATGATGTTCGGAAAAGAAACAAACACCCGTCTTGATGCAGAGAAAATACTTAGTAATTTTTTTGACTCAATTGCATGGGCATATGAACACAACTCATTTGATTATGTTTTAGGCAACAGTGAAAGTGATTTATGGAAAAAGAAACTATACAAATCTCTTATTACCAGTGCCTTAATTCGAGATATTTTCAAAAGTAGGTTAGATTTTCCTTGGGCAGTATCAAACCAAAAAAATCACAATAGTCCTAGAAAAATATATGATTTTTGCATACCTGGAGCACAATACCCAACCCGTATAGAAATGCATGAGTTTCTAAAAGCAGATTTTAAAATTGCTCCTTATATACTTACTGACGGTCTTATAACGCGATTTGTATCTGGAGCAGCGAAACTGAGTCCAAAAATTCGCAATAATCAAGTTCTGTATAGAGGAAAATTGCGAGAGATTAATATGAATAAACTAATTAAAATGAGTAAGTTCGCATACGTAGATGGTTCGAAGCTTCAATATTTTGTTCGCAAGCATCTTGAGGTAGTCTCCTTAGAAACCACGATGATTTGTCCAGAATCTAATCCGCTTACTATGTATGGATTTAAAAAAAATCTCCACTATATCGAGAAAAATGAATTCATACTTAATCCAACTGGCTACTTGGAACAGTTTAAAGATATTCAATTAAGACAAGATTTCGTTGCAAATATGATTTATGATAATCATACTTTTGAAGTTCGGACTAATCAGCTTTATAGATTTCTAGAGGGTTTACTAAGAAATGATTACTGTTATGGAGGATTTAATAATGGGCTATTTTTTATTTCAAGTAATAAAGATTAAAAAATCTGACTATAATGAAATTTTAAATTTACTTACTTAATTCAATCTACAAACTTCCAAATATTAGTCAAAGTGACTTATATCAAACAAGTAATACTAATCTCAGGCCAGAAGAAATTTATTAACAAAATAAAATTGATAACACGCGTTTGAAGTCCACGGTGTAATGTTTTTTCATTTAAATCGGATATTTAATCTATAAGCATAGGTACAAAAGAATTTAACCTAATTGTTCTTTGATAGGTCACTATATTATAATGCATTCTTTTCATAAACTTTAGATCCATAGCTAATTAGATAGGTTATCTCACTATGAATTATTTAGCTCGTCTTTAAAACACTTTAAATTTAAATAAACAAGGTTAGTGAGGTTTAGAACATCTATTTTTACTCGACTGAATATTGATTAGAATTAAAAGTTTGTTTTAATAAAAAATATTTTCCTAGATTCATTTGATTATAAACTATTAAACAAAATCTAATGTCGAATTTTTACCATCAAAATTATGCACTTCACCTCAGCGACAATGCTAAATAGTAAAGTGGAAAATTCCAGCCTTTATAGAAGTAAATAGTAGTCTATATGTTAGACTTTACTGTAATCGTGAAAAAACCTCTAGAAGAGGATTTACTAAAGTTGATTCATAATGACAGTACAAAGTAATTTTCAGCGCGTATTTGTTTCAGTTGCATTTGCTGTATTGCTATTACCATTTCTTACTTTTAACTCAAACTTTATAAAAAATTCAATTATTACAGCAGGAATTCCACTAGGAATATTTTACTATCCTCGGTCCTATAGCGCTTCAGAAGGCTTGCTAAATATTGGTGAATATTTTTCAGGTAATGTAGCCAATAATGATATTTCGGCTGAGTTCATCATGCTTGCCGATCTTTTCCAAAGGATTTCGTATAAATATTTAGGGGAAAATATAGTAGTTTCCTACAAAGTATTATCACTGTTATATCTCTCTATTTGGATATATTTTTTATCTCAGCTAACACTAAGTTCAAATTCACCGACCTCTATTCGACCTTACGTACTCACAGCAACAGGTTTGTTGATATTTTTTAATACTGAATCTAACTTTAATGAGAATTACAATTTCTCACGCATTATAAGTCCGCAGTTTTCTATATTGATTTGGATAGTATTTGTGTACTTAATATATTTATACTTTAGGTATCAAAAGTTGCAAAATAGGCAATTAAAAATTTTACTTACTTTGCCATTCATGTTATTCGTATCATCAGCGACTTACTTGTTTTCATTTCTTTCAATTTTAGGAACATCTATTGTATTCTTATTATACTTAGTGCGGGAAAAGAAAACCAAACATGTATTGATGCTTATACCAATGGGCTTGCTTTCGATATGTCCTTTTGCATACAACGCTTATTCGAACATAGGGAGCGCTGAATTCTCACAAGTTTTGACAAGAATGGGTCTTCTTGAATCTCGCCTACCAGGCGGAATAAGAAACTTAGCAATTTGTGCGATAGTTTTCTTTTTTATCCATGTAGCTCAAAAAATACCATCAAATCAACTCTCTAATTCTGAATTTAAGTTAACTCTTATGATTTCAAACTCCGGCCTTCTATTAGCAGGATTATCAAATGTAATCACTGGAAAATCCATCCAATTTTATCATTTTGAAACTTATAGTTTAGTTCTACTACTTCTTGTATTGGTCAAGATACTTTCCTTAGTATTAGATTATATTTCTATTAGAATTAAAGTTCCTAGAAATTCCCAATACCTTGTAATGACAATTGCATTGTTTAGTTTGCTAGTTCAAGTGTCCACTTTAGATTATGATTTTAATAATTCGTACAGAGAGTTTTTTGTTAAAAACTTCAAAAACGATGATAATTTAATCGTTGATGTGGAGAATTTGAAGTATTCAATTCCCATTTATTCAAATAGCAAAGTACTTTACCAAGGAGATATAATTGCATATGGATTTTCCGATAAAGAAATTATGATCCGTTATTTTCTCACTACTGGTTGTTCCGATATTGAACAAGTTAGATTAATCCCCGGACTTTTTGAATACCAAGGTGAGCCACTTTATCAAAAGGGTAAACAAGTATTTAGATATTTAAGTTACTTGAATCTTGAAAATGAATTTACCCATTTATATTTACCGCTGTTAAAAAAAGCTAGTGAAGTTAGAAGAAAAAATGAATCAGTAATTCAAAATTTTATCGCAGAATATCGAAATTATAATTGCTTCCAACTTGCAAGAGAATACGATATTGATTACATTGTATTTGAGGAAAAAAGTAATTGGAATAAAATTCCAAATGAATTGCAAATTTTCACTTACAAAGTTGATAAAAAGAAGTTATTTGTAGCAAAAATTTAAATAATGTTATTATGAATTAAATTTTTTTATAGATCATGTCATCATATGATCGCCGTTTACCTTCAAAAATAAGTTTAAAATTTCGTTGAGTTAGAAAATCGTGTATTTCTTTGAATGTAGCGGCATTTCGATAAATTTCAATTTTTGAAACTTCACACATAATTAAATTAAAATTATCTAAGTGCTCTTTTTTCATCCCTTTAAGCGCAGCTAGTTCGTGTCCTTGAATATCTAAAACTAAGAGGCTTTTGCCAAGTGTTGTAAAATCTAATTTTTGTTCTTCAATGATTCGACTAATTGTTGTCGATTCAAAAAGGACTCGTGTCCCAGTCGGAATACTTTTTCCAGGTAGAGTCCGAACTTCATTTAATTCATGAACTGAATTGGCACCGGAAATTGTGTATAAATTCAAATACAACTTTGCTCCATCAAATTGTGACACTAGTTTGTTAATTGCAATCTGTTGAGACCTTGTATGCTTATTAACTCTCTTTTCAAGATTTGGGAAAGTTCTTTTATCGGGTTCGATCCAAATTACCATCCGAACTCCTAAGTATTCATAAAAGTAGCTTTCTTGTCCTTTATCTGCACCTACATGAAGCACAAAATCTATCGGTGATTGATTAATCATACACTTATGCTGTGGTGAAAAATTCAAAACACCAAATGGATTACCTTTAGAAAGGATCCAGTCTCGGATTTTCATTTTGAACTGATATAGAGAGAATTTCCAGTTGATCATCAAAATCTCCCAAACAGTTCAATACTCAATTTATTAAACAGCACGGTAAATAAAGTTATAAACCTAGTATAACTAATCGAAATTTTATCTGCATTATAAATTTTAAAAAGTGAACCACCCCCGGTGTTAATAAAGAATATTTTTCAACTTAAAGATTAGGTAAACTTTTATATAGTAATTTATTAATATTCATCTTTAAATTGAGGTATCTTGCCATCCATAAGTCAATTTCGTTGTCGATATTGGCAACCCGCCTATCAGTCACTATAAATTTCGTATTTATAGGTAAGGTACTAGTTAGCTCTTGCGCGATTCTAATTCGATACATATAAGCAATACCATTTCGATAATAGACTTTGCTTTTAATTTGTTGTCTGTTAACAATACTAGGTGAATCTGAATCCCAGGGCACTAAGTTATGGTTGTCATTGGTCTTTAATAACTTATAAGGGTGAAATTTGGAGTCTATCAAACTTATAGTTGCTATTGCGCCGCAGTCTTCATTGATCATTTTTTCAATAATTTTATTAACATCATTTATGTTTCGATTTGGACTACTTGGCTCGAGGAGCAACAAAAGATCGTCGCCAGATAAATGTTCAATTCTCTTTAATGCATCAAGTATCACCAATGTAATTGGAGACTCACTTGTTGAAAGTTGAGGATCTCGATGTATTACAAGATCCACTTTTCTTGAGTACCTACGAATAATGCGAGTATCATCCGTGCTTAGCACGATATAAACTGGCCTATCGATTTTTCTCGCTACTTTAATTGCTTTGTGAGTAATTGTGTACAATCCTACTCGTCTCAAGTTTTTGTGCCTAAGTCCCTGACTTCCTCGCCTTGCAGGAATTAAACAAATAATTTTACGGCTATTTTGATTCACTAAAAGTAATCCATTTCTCTAATCTATTAGATTCTCTAACTTTCTCGACTACTTCCATTACTTTTAGACTTTGCAAGAAGTTTACTCTTGGAGTTAATTCATCTGAAATCGTAAACCCTATGAAATCTGACAGCATTGAATTGAAAGTTTCATTTCTACTGTAATTAAATTTTTTAATTGTAGTATTTGATTTTGCATACTCTAAAGTTTGAGTTAGAATGTTTACTTTATTAGTGAAATCGCAAATTATGGATCCTTTAGTTCCATAAACTTCAATTTTAGATTCATGAGGTCGCTTAAAAAGATTCATTGTTATGTTTGCAATAAGTGAATTATATTGCATTTCAATATTCACATAATCATCAGAATCTATTTCAAGCTCACTTATTTTTGACACAGTACCTAAAATTTTATTTGGAATTCCAAATAACGCAAGTGCTAAATCTATAAAATGACTTTCATCCAGTAAAGCACCTCCCCCTAATGATTTTTTAGACATAAAAAATTCACGATAGTTTTCCTGTGGATGCCAGTCTTCTAGGTGCATGCCCATTGAAAAATTAGCAAAGTACGGAGTACCAATTTGACCAGTTTCGATTGTTTGTCTAAGTGCAATGAATTGCAAATTCCATCTGTATGTATATCCAACAAAAATTTTACTATGATCATAGCTAAGTAATTTTCTGCACTCTTTTAGACCTATACCAATTGGTTTCTCAAGAAATACTCGCATTTCTCTCTCAAGTGCCCAAATAGTTTGTTCTATATGGTAGGCGGGTGGAGTACAAACAAATGCAACTGAGTGTTCTGACTTAAGTTGGATGTCATTAAGCGATTTAAATGAGATATAACCCCGATTTTTCGCAATCGCTCTTTTCACTTCACTTGGTTCAACCACAGTGCAGTCAAATCCCATACCTGATAAATTTTCAGAATGTCTTTGTCCTATGCTTCCAAATCCTATAATTAGAGCATTTACCTTAATAACTTCACCCCCTTGACATAATAATCAGGGTTAAATTCTAAGAAAAAAATTATTGGAGATTTCTTATCCCATTGGTCAATTTTTAGTTCGAACTCGTTACTAGATTTTATACAGTAACTGGGAATTTGTGACATATTAGAGGATTTCAAAACATTATAGTTTAAAGGCAAAGATATCTTGTCTTTATAACTCTTTTTGTAAGTTTTACCAATGATACTATTCATACTGTTGTCCGTAAGCACTAAAATACAAATTGGTAGTTGAAGTGCAGCTATAATTGATAAGTCATTATACGAGGCACTAAATCCACCCTCACCAAGAATGCAAATACCTGGAGTAGAAGTTTTTGCAATACATGCTCCAATAGCAGTAGCTACCGCTGTCCCCATAAATTTTGAAATAAATGAACTATGCAAACTGAATTTATCTCGCGGTTTCAAGTAATTTTCAATTACCGTGGCAAAACTACCAACATCAAACGTAATAGAATGATTGTAGTTTAAATTGTTTATAACATCTATCATTGAATACACACTCCAACCACCAGATCGGTTTGAAATGCTTTTTTTAAATTCATTAAAATATTTTAACTCATCGTTTACTGAATTAAGATTATCACCCATAAGGTCATTTAAAGAAATTTTATCGATACCATTAATCATTGATAAATCTAAATGTTCATAATTTTCTTTTAATGTAAGTAACTCTCTTTTCATTACTCCTACTCGAATAATTATTGAAGAGGCAAAAATTTTTTTACTGTAGAATGAATCCTTAAATTGTTCATTTCCCGTCCAAACTCCAAGATAGTTTGGGGCAGTTAGGTCAACATATGGAAGTGCAGCTGGTGTTAAAAAAAAGGGCACGATAGGCAATAAATAACTTTGAACTTCTAAATTTTCAACACCTCTTTTCCCAAACACGAAATATTTTTTTTTCTTTTCTAACTGTCTTTTTATAGCTTGATTATTGCACATCTCACTTTCTGTTCTAGCGTAGACGAGGCGAGTTTCACTTCGAGTGAATAGGTGGAGCATTCTTTGACTTATGTTATCTTTTGAATCAGAGTCGAAGGAATTTTGTGAGTTTTGAACTAGTGACTTATTAAATCCTATGGATCGCAAAGCATCAGTTGCATCGAGTAACTTATGTTTATTAAATCTTGCCTCATCATTATTCAAACTTTCTGAGATACTTAAGGATTTAAGATCTTCCATATAATTGTAATAAAGCCCAGGAATACTCGAGGCTAGCCCTGGGCCTCTTATTGAAATAGAGGCTGCAAAATTCTTGCCTTCACCAAACTTATTTACTGCACTCGCAATCACTGGAGCAGAAAATTCGTGGGGAATTCCAACGAATTCACCTCCATTCTCCAAAAACTTTTCGATTATTTTTAATGAATCACCACTACCCAAAACACCAATAATTCTCGTCACATTCATTTTAAGTAAATCATCAACAAAATTTACGATATTATTCATGAACGTCCTGATTAAACAATAATTTAAGGTAATTTAACATTCCTAGAGCTGCAATTGCGACATTTTCTGTTGCATAACCAGCAATGTGTGGGGTAAAAATAACGTTGGCATTAGTAGTTTTTGCAAATTTGAATATTTTATTGTTTACAACATTTGGTTCATTTCTGATTACATCTAACGCTACCCCTTTAATTACTCCAGATTGAATCGCATAAATTAAACCATCTTCATCAATTAGCTCCCCTCTTGAAGTATTAATAAAAAAAGAGCCTTGCTTGAAAAATAAAAAATTCTCCCGACTTAATATGGGGATTTCCGACCTAGCTGAGTCGTACGGCACATGTAAAGATACTATATCTGAAATAGAGACCAACTCATTTATTGAAGCAAACTTTTGAAACTCGATACTTTGTCCATCGATGTACGGGTCATAATAACCCACATTTAAACCAAAGCATTTGGCATAAGATGCCATTGCTCTACCAATACGACCAAATCCAATTACGCCTAGATTTTTTCCATTTAGAATCATTCCTGGAAATTCTAATCTGTTCCAATTTCCAAGCTCCACAGATTTTACTGCAGGAACAACATTTCTTACAAGCGCAATTAGTAATCCAAAACTAAACTCTGCAGCGGAAGTTAACTGATTCAAAGTTTCAGGAATTTCCTTTAGCGAAATAACCCGAACATCACTAACTTTATTGATTGGAATCAAAATATGATTTGTGCCTGTAGAGGCTGTACAAACAAATTTTACTTTAGAGAATTCTTTGCAACTTAGATCTATCGGCTCGTTTATGGAAGCATCAAGTATGACATTAATTTCCGATACTGCATTCAAGAAATTTTTTATGGTGTCGGAATGAAATAGCTCCCACTCACTTGGAGCATAACTCTTTATTTGGTTGAATAGTGAAATGGGACCAATAAACAACAATTTTATGCTGGCACGAGCCCTGACTTGTAACATGGAAAGATCCTACGCTAAATTTGCAGAATTTATAGGGGATTTTGAGACATTTAGGAAAGTAAGAGTACGCATTTTGGAACCCACTTTCGAGTTCGATTTAAAGATAAATTTTATATAATTTATCCTACGCTTTTACTTGATCTTGCGGTACAATTTTTTTATGATCAAGTCACACTTTGCCATAAACAAAATGACAACTTTTTACTTCGAAATATAGTTTAGAAATTTCAAATTTGTGAAAAAACTCCTAATTGTTTTGTCAGCCAGGGCAAGTTACTCTCGAGTTCGCTCTGTGATTCAGAACCTAGTTCCTAATACTTCCATAGAAACCCATGTGGTACTAATTGCTTCTGCTGCCTCAAAAAAATATGGAAAGTTAGAGCAGTATTTATTTACAGATGGAGTAAAGGTTAATTGGAAAATTGAATCTCAACTAGATGCAGCACTTAAATCGGGTATGGTAAGTACAACAGCATTAAGCATGATTGGGATCTCAGATTATATTTTGAACAATCAAATCGATGGTACTCTAGTAATTGCAGATAGACATGAAACAATTGCAGGGGCAATAGCCAGCTCTTATCTAAATTGTAAAACATTTCACCTTCTTGGAGGTGAAACTTCTGGAAACATCGACAACAAAGTGAGATATGCAAATACTTTTTTGAGCGATTATCATTTTGTTGCAACCAAAGAATCAAAGTCTCGATTAGAATTGTGTGGAATTGCCCCAGAATTGATTTTTCAAACTGGATGTCCTTCTCTCGATTTTTTGCAATCATCAAATATGTTGGACATTGTTCAAATTACTGAATACTTTGGAGGGGTTGGACTAAGTGTTCAGAAACTTTTTCAGGGAAGATATGTGGTTGTTTTACAGCACGCAGAAACAACGAGTGACCTAGATGCCAGGTTACAAGTAAGGTCCACAATTGATGCTATCGATAAATTGTCCATTCCAGCACTTTGGATTTGGCCAAATTCTGATACAGGAAGCGATGAAATAATTAGAGAAATTGCCAGCGCGCGAGAATCTGGAAAGTTAAAGAATGTTCACTTCGAGAGAAATCTTGATCCAGAATTGTTTATTTCAATTTTGAAAAATTCAAGTTGCATAATTGGTAATTCTTCAGTTGCGATAAGGGAATGCTCATTACTTGGTGTGCCCGCGGTGAATATAGGTGGAAGGCAGAATAATAGGGAGCGCGCCCCAAATGTAATTGACTCCGATTATAATTTTGAAGAGATATATGAAACTGTCTCTATGCAGATTAAAAATGGATTTTATAAACCTTCAAAAATTTATGGGGACGGACATTCTGGCCAAAGAATTTCCAATTTGTTGTCTAGTTTACTTTAGAGAAAATTAATAAATGAAAGATTTGGAGATAAATTAAATGGAGCGAGCCTTACTAATAGGAGAGATCGGATTATCGCACGAGGGCTCACTTGGGAGTGCACTTTCAATGATAAAGGCATCAAAAAAGGCTGACTTGGATTATGTAAAATTTCAATTTCATAAATCAGAATATGAATCTACCTCGCATGAAACTTTTAGAATAAATACCTTTCCGCAAGACAAAAGTAGATCAGAGTATTGGGATAGAACGAGTTTCAAGGACTCAGAGTGGGTTCAAATAATTGAATACTGTAAATTAGTGCAAATTGGTTTTTTGTGCACACCCTTTTCAGTCTGGGCCGCCAAAAAGCTCATTGATTTTGGTGTAACAGAAGTTAAAATTTCTTCTGGTGATGCAAATAATTGGGAATTATTGGAATTTGCAAAAAAGAATTTTGAGCGAATGTTTATAAGCATAGGTATGAGTACAAAATCCGAAGTTAATGAATTGATCTCATTTATGGAAAATTATGATGGAGAATTTATAATTTTACAGTGCACGAGTGACTATCCCGTCAAACCCATTCATGTGGGGCTGAATTACTTCAATGAAATTTTAGCAAGGAATGGAAAAGTAGGTCTTAGTGACCACACAGGTAATCCACTGGTATCTATAACGGCTGTGGCAAATCAAGCGAGTGTAGTTGAATTTCATGTTGTCTTTAGCAAAGAACAATTTGGGCCTGATAGTGGATCATCGATTACTTTTGATGAAGCGTCTCTGGTCAGTAGTTTTAGAAATCTTCTTCCTGAGCTGTACGATTCAAATTATGATAAAGATGTGATCACAGAACAATTATTTGAAGTAAGAAGTAAGTTCGGAAGGGGGTTGGCGCTTAAAGAGAATTTACCAAAAGGAAATTTGATAACAGAGGATATGCTAACGCTGAAAAAACCACTTGGTCCACTGACATGGAATGATAGGAAATCAGTTATAGGTAAGAAAGCTAATAAGGATTTAAAGAGCTGGAATCACTTAAACCTAGAGGATTTCGATTGAAATATTTATATGTAAATTCTGTAAAATTTATGATTAACTATAGAAATTTATTATGACTTCAACCAAAATCAATCCTGAAAATTTTATAAAGTGGACTCTTCGTCGCACTGATTCACTTGAATCAATAGTATTTCTATTCGCTAGTAAAGTTAATGCCAATAATGCAAGATACCTACCATTATTTGAGGCAACAGAATATATTAGAGTCGTAATTTTTAATGGGTTGCCAATCAGGTATACAGATCTAGTAAGTTTTCGGGTGTTTAACTTTCTTAAATGGTTATTTCGTAAAAAAATTAACAGGTATAAGATTATCCATTTTTTTAATCCTCAAAATAATTATTCAAATTTGATTCAAGTTCTTCATGTAGATGACCCGTCGTACGATTCAAATGAGGTTATAAAACTCAACAATTGGGAAAATAAACTTGTTAAAAAAAGATTTACTCCATTAATAGTCTGCACTAACAAGTACACATCAAATTGGTTAAGATCAAACACTAAATATAGTGAAGTCCTTATTATAGAACAAGGATTTCATAACCTAGAAATATCAGGAGAAAATAGTGAAAAAGATTTTATTTGTTGTTATTCAGCACCATATATAAATTATGGTAAAGATAAAAATTCACTTCATACTTCTTATGGGGCGCAAGTACTAATAGAAGAAATTATACCTGAGTTGTATTCAAGGGATAGAACTATTCAGCTACATATTATTGGAAGAGTTGGTAAATGTGCTAAAAAGGCGCTGAGAAATTATAATAATATTAAGTATTTTGGTTTGATTAGCCCAGAGAAAAATATTCAAGTATTAATGGATTGTTCAATCGGGCTTTATCCAAGAAAATATGATAACAAGAGAAGCGTATTGAAGATATTTACATATATGGGGGCTGGCTTACCTGTTGTAACATTTGACTTAATTGATACCGAAATTATTAAGAAAGAAAATTTAGGCTACTCAGTTAAATGCTCAAAAGAGTTTGTAGATAAAATTATTGATTTAAAGTCTTCACCTGAGACATTGAAACATTTTAAAAAGAACATTAATAGCGTTAGAGAAAATTATGATTGGAAAATTTTGGCCAAAAAAATGGAAACATTAATCTGGAAAGCGTCAATAAGATAAGTTCGAACTTTGTCCAAATTGGTATATTAAATCAATAATTAATTCGTTGAAATTCAATTCAATATCACCTAAAAGTTCTTTGACATTTAGTTTACTATCAGGAGGATAACTATATATACCTGTTGATTTAATTGCATTAATTAGGTCTTTTTTATTATATATCCTTTGGATATTCAAACCTTCAAAAAGTTGTTTCGAATGTGGTAGAAAGTCATAGCTTCTCAAATGAGATAGCCAATAATTTTGTTCTAAAACATCAAACGATAAACCGATTAGTGGTGTTTTAACAAATACCGTATCTAGAGCGAATGATGTTCCACTTGCTATAACTAAATCTTGAGATGATAAGAATGAATAGTAATCTATTAGAGAACTAGTTAAGTAGTCAAAAGATAAAAAATTTATCTTGCCAGTAAACCGACCATTTAAGTTGTGAACAAACTTGGGATGCTGAACAACTGTAATTATGGAATTCACTTCATTTGAAATTTCGCCAAGTAATTCGATGAAGTTTAGTTCATCTGGGTTCAGGATTGGTCCTATACATCCATATGTCACGTTTCTCGCTAATTCTGAATTTTTCGTTTTGATTTTTAGAAATTTACGTTGATACGAGGGAGTCACTGCCTGTACGATCGTTTTTTTACTTAAGCCATGAACACCAATTGCTGTGTCAGTCATATACTTGCTGTGACTTATAAACTTATCTGGCTCAAATTTAAGTGTACCTTTAGTGACTAGATTATCCCAACTTCTTAAGGTACCAATTATAGGTGTTTTATTTTTTTTATAGTATAGGCAAATAGGCAAATCTGATTCCGTATTTGTAATAGCTGTTGCAAACAATACATCCAATTTCGGAAACTTCACAACTTGTGATGATTTAAAGTGTTCAACAGAAAACGTATAAAAAAATAATTTACGAACTATTTTCTTTAAAGAAATTGAATTTCTTAATGAGTAAAAAAGAGTTAACCTTAACACTAAACCAAGAGCGGTTATTCTCTTATTTTCACGCTCTCTATGCAGATTCCGTAGGGTCCCAGTACTGGGATCAGACCAGCGAAAAAAGAAATAAAAAGGTCTAATAATTAATTTTTCTTTATATTCATTTAATACCAAAATTCTTATGTTATTAATATTATGCAAAATGATTTCTTTTGACAGAAAAATGGAAATTCTTTCATTCGTAAAAATATAAACAGTATTTGAAATTGTTAACTTTTTAAGTAGCTCATAACAATCAGATGTGAACAAAGCACGTACAATTTGTTCCTCAAAAATACTAATTCCAATTGAGCGGTTAATATTAATCACTTGTTATTCCAGTCATTACGCACAGGCATACCATAGCCTATTTTTTTGGTTCAGATGAATATATGAGTTTGAAGTGGTACTTTGCATTTTCTATCAACAACTTTTCGTTAAATCTGCTAGTAATAGTTTTTAAAAGATACAATTTTTCTGTGTTGAGTATTTACATCATTTTGTAGGCGTTTAATAAAATTAGTAATATGTTAGACTAAGGCGTCTTTTGTATTGAACTAAGAATCAAACCCTAATCCAAGGCGGTCTAATAGTTTTAGCCAAATATTTCGATTGCCTTGATTTTGATCTGCCCTATTTATTGACCATTGAGTAAGGCGAATAAATAAAAATCTAAAAGGTTCAGGTGGAAATGGAATTGGTTTGTGTTTTACCATCTGTAAAGCAGTTGCTTCACTTTCAATGCCATCTAGTAAATCCAGCATGGTTGAAGCACCAAATCTTGTTGAGGCAACTCCTAAACCGGTGTAGCCAAGCACATAAGCTACTTTGTTATCAAAATCTGTTCCCCAAAATGGTGAAAATCTTGAGCAGGTATCAATCGCACCCCCCCAACCATGAGTGAATTTAATTCCGGCTAATTGTGGAAAAGTCTTAAAGAAATTTGTAGCAAGTTTTGCATAAGTTTCCGGTCTTGCCTCATACTCTTGTCTAACCTTTCCTTGAAAATTATAAATTGCATCATATCCACCCCATAGAATTTCATTCTCTTTTGTTAACCGGTAGTAGTGGAATTGTTACCCAG
>Ga0214923_10003023_pt1 | contig 21514 bp, 19 predicted proteins | sample LL1510_MetaG_FD_177993 | JGI IMG/M metagenome (GOLD analysis project Ga0214923, IMG submission 177993) | Freshwater microbial communities from Lake Lanier, Atlanta, Georgia, United States - LL-1510 | ecosystem: Environmental > Aquatic > Freshwater > Lake | place: USA: Georgia | collected...
CGAGATGTGACCTTGCTTACTACATCTGGTCCGCGCAAGTCACCAAGGCGACGAATCGATTTTGACATGACAAACACCCTACTCAAATGGCAAGATAGAGCGTGGCAACTGCAGATATTTCAAAACGATTTGATGCAGTCATCATCGGCGGGGGCCATAACGGTCTCGTCTGCGCCGCCTATCTTGCCAAAGCAGGTCAACGTGTGGCTGTCATTGAGGCTCGTAGCGAAGTCGGCGGCACCGCCTCGAGCGAAAAATTCTCTGGCGTAACCGTCAACATCTGCAATTGCGATCACCTTACTTTTCGCACAACAGGCGTTAGTGAAGACCTCGATCTTGCAAAACACGGTCTCAAATATCTGGACGTCGACCCAACGCAACTCGCAACTTCTTGGGACGACCGCAGATTTTGGCCACATTTTCGCGATGTAGACAAAACATTAGGTGTCATAAAGCATTTCTTTCGAGATGAAGTAGATGGTTACCGTGCTTATCTTCGAGACGCAATACCAATTGCTCAAATGATTATCGACGCCGCAAGCCAGCCACCAACTCGCAGATCGTTGATCGGCAAGGTCATTTCGCGACGCGGCAAGGGCGTCACAACGATGCTGCGCTGGAGCAAACTTTCTTCTGCGCAGGTGCTTAGAAAATATTTCAAGTCAGAGTTACTTATTGGCCCAGCACTTGTAACTGGCCCAACAGTCTGGGGCGTTTCGCCACACACACCAGGCACAGGCCTCGGCGCGCTCACATACGCGATGCGTCACGTTTCGAAAGTCGGTAGACCAGTCGGTGGGAGTGGCATGGTGCCAATTTCATTGCGACGAAGCATCGAGTCAAACTCTGGTGTCATCATGACCAACACCCAAGTTGCGCACATTCTTTGCGAGGGATCTCGGGTGCGCGGCGTAGCCCTGCGCGACGGAACTGAAATATTCGCCGACTGTGTTGTTTCTGCGTGCAACCCGCATGACACTTTCTTAAAGTGGCTAAAAAATCCGCCAGCAACCGCCAAACCGATGATCGACAAGTGGCGAGCAACGCCGCACTATGAAGGTTACGAATCAAAGATCGACGCGCGCATCACCTCAAAACCGCGATACTCAAATCTTGACAACAAACTTTTCGAAGATCTCGGTGTCGATCCTCTATCATCAACTTTGATCGTTACGCCCACTACAGACGAATTACATCGGGGTTTTGAGATGATTTCACGGGGCGAGATTCTTGACCAACCGGCGATGCTGGTCAATCTGCCATCAATTCTTGATCCGTCGATGACCAACTCAACTGACCATGTTTTTAGTCTCGAGTCTCTGTTCACGCCCTTTTCATTCAAGGGTGGATGGACGAGCAAGGCCGAACCCTATCGCTGGCTCGAGAAATATTCACAATTGGTAGAGCCAGGCTTCATCAATTCGATTGCCGATTGGCGATGCATGACTCCGGCGCACTACGAAGCGGAGTTCTTCTTGCCAAAAGGTCACGCAACAAGTTTTAGTGGTGGCCCGCTAGCGGCACTTCTCAATTCGCAACCCGAACTAACCCGCTATCGAACCCCAATCAAGGGACTATTTCTGACGGGAGCCGCAACGTTTCCTGGTGCTGGCGTGTGGGGTGCGAGCGGCAAAAATGCCGCGCTAACTATTTTAGATCAGTAGAAACTGAATCAGGCGTCGCGAACGTTGAAAGCCCGTTTTGCCACGGGTTCTTTGTCACTCCACGGGAAGTTGATCCATTCGTCGGTCATCTTCCAGACATATTCACACTTGACAATTGAATGCGGCTTTTCATACAGCACGGCGATGCGCGACTCTTTCACTTGGCCATGACAGAAATCGTTTACAAGTTTTAAAGTATGTCCAGTGTCAGCGACATCATCGACAATCAAGATGCGCGAATCTTTCAGGTCAATCAAATTTGGCACCGGCGGCAAAACAATAGGTATTGGTAGCCGTTCGTCAACACCCGTATAGAACTCAACATTAAGCGTGTAGGTGTTTTTTACAGAAAGTGCATACCCAAGTGCTCCGGCGGCCATCAAGCCACCACGTGCAATCGCCAAAATTATGTCAGGTTCATAGCCATCTTTAGCCACCTTCATCGCCAATTCGCGACTTGCGACACCGAAAGACTCCCAAGTCATAATCTCACGTGCTTGCGTCAAAACCGAAACTCCTTTTTCTGTAAAAGCCGATTATAGAACACAGATACCTTTGACAACGATTATTCGACTCGAAATGAATTTTTACGAAACATAAAATGAGTGCAAAACTTCAAAATAATTCGGCCAGCTCTTGCTCACAACCGCAGGGTTGTTGATAACTACACCATCAACTTCACGCTGAATCAGTGCGAAGGCCATTGCTAACCGGTGATCGTGATGCGTCTCCAGAGTCGCGCCGTGTAGCGGACTGGGCAAAATCACCATGCCATCATCAGTTTCTCTGACGTTTGCGCCAAGTTTTTTCAACTCGCCGATCAAATCTCCGATTCGGTCGCTCTCTTTGTTGCGAATAAAGCCAACACCGCCAATCTGAGTCGGCGTCTTGGCAAACATCGCCACAACCGCCAAAGTCGGCACGCAATCACTGATTTGAGCCATGTTCACCTCAATGCCACGTAGGGGTCGATCTTTTCGTCTACTTAGCGTTAGACCCTTAGCACCCTCGCTCACCTCGCAGCCCATGCGCGACAACAAGTCGACGAACTCAACATCGCCTTGCAGGCTGCCGCGCGACAAACCCTCAATCGTCACCGTTCCGCCACTGATTGCCACCGCACCAAGTGGATAACTCGCCGAAGACGCATCTGGCTCGACATCAAAACTCGTGCCGTGGTATTCGCCTGGACTGACCCAAATAAGATTGCCCGAAAAGTCAGTGCTTACACCGAACGCGCGCATTACCCCGACAGTCATTTCGATATAGCCACGCGAGACAACCTCTTGGCTGAGAACGATTTCAAGCCCCGACGACAAACAAGGTGCAATCATCATCAACCCACTCGTGAATTGGCTCGACATACTTGCGCTGACGGCAACCTTTGTCTGCCATTGCGTGCCTCTCGAAACGCGCACGGGTAGGTGTCCGTCTTGATCTACCGGCGACACCTGAGCGCCAAGTTCACGAAGCGCGTTATGCAGATCATGCATTGGTCGAGTGCGTAACGCTGCATCACCATCAATTGTTGTAGTGCCCTTGCGCAAACTGCAGAGTGCAGTCAAAAATCGTGACGTAGTTCCTGCCAACTTTGCATTCAAAATCAACTCGTGGGTCGTTTCAAGGTTCAAATTTCCAGAAACTTCAACTTCGCCGGCGTTGCGTTTGATACCGACACCTAAAATCTGAAGTGCGTCAATCATCGCCTCGGTGTCGTCACCCGGTGCGCAATTCGAAATCACAGATTCAGACCTTGCAAGTGCCGCACAGACAAGCGCGCGATTGGCGATTGATTTTGATCCTGGCACCGAAACTAAATTGCTGTTACCTCGAGTTGTCATGCAACAGTCTGAATGCTCGGACGAAATTTGCGCGCCATTAAACCCCCGCGAAACATCTCAGCGCTGGCTTTATCGATGATCAGCACAAGAATGCCACGGTCACCCTCGACAGAGTGCGAAACCTCAAAGTTCGCGATGTTCACACCTAGGTCGGCAGCCAGCGTAAAGATCTCGGCCGCAGCGCCAGAGCGGTCAGGTATCGGCACGCGTACTTCACAGACGTCCATTAATTCGTGTACTCGACCTGGCAAGTTCGCTCGCGCATTTCGTGCAGTTGACAAGCGTGTCAGCAATGCCTGGTTATCTTGAGACTCAACTATCGCGCGCATCTCGGTTAGACCAGAGATCATTCCGTCAAGGGCATCTAAAATTGCGACACGATTCTCGCGACAGATATCAAGCCAAATTTGTGGCAAGCCTGACGCAACTCGTGTCATGTCGCGAAAGCCGCCAGCGGCCAATCGCAAAACTGCCACGTGCTCTTCAGCAGTCAAGTGCGCTAAGCCCATCAAAGTCGCCGCAGTCAAATGCGGAAGATGACTGACAACAGCGACCAAGCGATCGTGTCGCTCAGCATCAAGTACGACGATTTCTGCACCAAGTTTGCGAATTATCTTTGCCAAATTTTCGAAACTTTCATCAGAAGACCCAGCCGATGGCGTCAACACCCAAACAGCACCTTCAAACAATGTGTCGTCAGCACCATCAAGCCCAGCCAATTCACTTCCGGCCATCGGGTGTCCACCGATAAATCGTGGGTCGGAAACTGAATTGACTACCGAAGACTTAACCCCGCCTACGTCGGTGACAATGCCCGATGTTTTTGAAAGTGCCAACTTGACTTGATCTGGTATCGAACTAACAGGCGTTGCGACAAAACTGATTTCGGCAAGAGAGTCGATACCGATTGCGCTAATCACGCCGCGCGCTATGGCTGACTGTTCAACTTCGCTTTTTGCATCGCTGCCAGAGACGTTGTAGCCGTGCTTTGCCAATGCCAAAGCCAGCGAGCCACCAATCAATCCAAGACCGAGAACGTTCGCTCGACGCGTAGCCACCGTCAAATTCTACCGTTGGGTCAGTTTGTAGTGGCCTGATTTAACTCGACGACTTCGCCCGTTGATAAGTGTCGCCATTTGCCAGGAGCCAGAGTGCGATCGGTAATTGGCCCAATTCGCACTCGAACCAAGCGCTCAATCGGATAACCGACCGCGTCACACATGCGACGAACTTGACGATTGCGTCCTTCGTGAATCACTATTCGTAACACACCAGTTTGCACTTGCCCCACTTCGGCTGGCGAAGTAACGCCATCGTCGAGTTCAACTCCCTCTCGTAATTTCTTCAAGGCAGATTCGCTGACGCCATTCTGACCGCATTTAACATGAGCTAAATACTCTTTTTCGATACCAAAGCTCGGATGTGTCAATCGATGCCCCAACTCGCCATCGTTGGTCAAGATCAACAAGCCCTCCGTGTCGGCATCTAGTCGACCCACCGGAAACACTCTTGGCTCAAGCGGCACAAGTTCAACAACTGTTTTACGGCCGTGGGTATCTTTCGAAGTCGTTATGACGTCAACAGGCTTATTTAGCAAATAATAGACAAGGCCAGGTGCGACACCGATTACAACTCCGTCAACTTCAACCTTGTCCGATTGCGTTTTTACCCGTCGCCCCAAGACAGCGACTTCACCATTTACCTTGACACGTCCGTCTTCTATCAAAACTTCACACTCACGACGCGATCCCCATCCGACTCGCGCTAAAACTTTCTGCAGGCGCTCACCTTCTTCACTTTCAATTTCGCCTGATGCGCCAAACGCGATTTCGCCAGACATCAAGATTCAATATTTTGCTTTTATTGCTCTGGCGTCGCAGGGTCTTCAGGCACGACTCGTAAACTACGCTCAAGAGTTTCGACAACACTCGCATCAGGAATGAAGTCGGCGATGCTCGGCAAGTCGTCGAGCGAGGCAATGCCGAGACGCTCTAAGAATAATGGCGTCGTGCCAAAAAGAACGGCCTGTCCTGGACCATCATCGCGTTGAACCTCGGTGATGTAACCGCGCGCTTGAAGAGTTCGCATAACGGCCTCTGGATCAACACCTCGAATCGCGGCAATCTGTGAGCGCGATAACGGTTGCTTGTAGGCGATAATCGCCAACGTCTCGAGCGCGGCTGATGAAACTCGCGCCTGTTGACCATCCAATACAAAACGCTCGACATATGGCGCCAAATCTGGATGAGATTGAAAACGATATCCGCCCGCGACTTTGACAAGCTGAAAGCCGTGTCCGGCACCTTCGTAGGTTGTCGCCAAACGATCACATAAAGATTCGACTGTTGCCTGAGAAATCTCCAAAAGCTGGGCCAGAAGCGCAGGTGCAACAGGCTCCATTGCGACCATCAAAATCGCTTCTAGCGCGCGAACCGTTTCTGGATCTAAGTTGGACTCATCTTTGCTCATTTTTTATCCCTCGTAATTGTCTATGGCGATTGACTCGTCTTCGACACCCAACCAAACAACTTCAATATCCCCAAACCGACGCAGTTGCTCTAATTCGACGCGACCTTGCTTATAAAGTTCGAGGATCGCCAAAAAGCGAACAACAACTTCAATCTTGTCGGTGATGCCATCAACAATGTTGCGAAATGTCGTGCGTCCCGCTTGTCGCATGTGATCAGCGACCGAAATGATCGCCTCGGCAACACTCGCACGAATCGGTGCCACGTGCTCTAGACCAATCACCTTCGGTGCCTTTGGCGCTGTCGCCCGCATAAACGCTCTTTGCACTCGCAACGGACTGACACCCTCGAGTAGATCAGGCATCAAAGATGCGAAGCGTTCTTCGGGCCCTGCCATCCGCGGAAAACTCAGGTCAGCGCGACTTACCAAATCACTGAAGACCGTTGCGACATCTTTGAATGTCTTGCAGTCGAGCAGGCGCGCCAACAACAGGTCTCGCTCTTCCCACAATGCCAACTCGTCATCAAGGTCACCATCATCTTTGCCGGGCAACAGTCGTCTAGTTTTCAACTCAATTAAAGTCGCAGCAATCAACAAAAACTCGGTCGCAAGTTCAAGATCCATAGTTTGCATCTTGGCAACTTCGTCGAGGTAAGCCGTCACAATTTTCGACAACGAAACCTCGTGAATATCAACTTCTTCCTTCAAAATTAGGTGCAATAGCAATTCAAACGGGCCGTCAAATGTTGGCGTTGAAACTGCGTATTTCATCACCTGCGAGATTACCTCCCCACGCCTTTCAATGTCGGCAACTAAGGTTGAAATATGACCCGAGTTCTGTCGTGCATACAGCCCACCGGCGAAGTGCACCTCGGCAATTATCTCGGCGCTTTGCGAAATTGGGTTGCGGGGCAAGACAAGGCCGATGTCTTTCATGGCATAGTCGACCTACACGCGCTGACAGTTACAGAAAAACCAGGAATAATCGGCACAAACACGCTGCAACTCGCGGCGATGCTCTTTGCCGTTGGGTTAAACCCCGATGTTGCGACAGTTTTCGTGCAGAGCCACATCGCCGAACACAGCCAACTTGGGTGGATAATGGAGTGCACTGTCTCGTTTGGCGAACTCAGCCGAATGACTCAGTTCAAGGACAAATCGGCAAAACGCGAAGCCGAATTTGTTTCTGCAGGCCTGTTTACCTACCCCGCATTACAGGCTGCCGACATCTTGCTTTACGATGCCAACGAGGTGCCAGTCGGCGACGATCAGCGGCAGCACATAGAAATAACCCGCGATATTGCAATTCGATTCAACCATCGTTTCGGTGAGACATTCGTGATTCCTAAAGCAGTGACACCTGCAAGTGGCGCCCGTGTGATGGACCTGCAAAACCCAACATCCAAGATGTCCAAATCAGGCGACGACGATTCGGGCGTCATATATCTGCTTGATGAGCCGGCGAAAATCGAAAAAAAGTTTAAGCGTGCGGTTACTGACAGCGACTCTGATGTCATCTTTGATCGCGAGCGTAAACCCGGGATCGCAAACCTGCTCGAAATTTTGGCGGCGGCAACTAACTCGACACCACAAAAGACTGCCGAAAGTTACACACGTTACGGCGACTTGAAATCTGCGAGCGCCGATGCTGTTATCGCGATGCTCGCACCGATTCAAAAACGTTACAACGAACTTCTAGGTGATAGAGCCGAATTGATGCGACTCATCCACAAAGGTAATGATCGCGCCCAAGTTGTTGCGAGCACAACACTCGCCCGCGCGCAAAAGTCGATCGGTTTTCTGACCAGCAAATAGGCTAAATTTCATCGGCGCTTCGAAGCGCCATGAGATATTTTGCCAAATCGCCGTCATCACCATCAAGTGAACCTGCGACAAGACGAACTGTAGTTTCTTCGCTACCGATCTCGCGCAGCATTCGGGCACCAATAGCTTCGTGATCGTGATATTGCGAAAAGCGCTCTCCTGCCCTTCCCAAGATTGTTGCAAAAACACGTGAGACTACTCCAAGGTTTGATTCTGTTTTACCAACATCGTGAAGTAGCGAAGCCCGCACAGCAGCGATTTCAGCGCTCGGCATTAGATCAAAAAAACGCTTGCGCACAATGAGGCTGTGCCTTTTGTCAGACAACGACATCTGTGACCAAAGTTCAAACTCGCTAGGCGTCAGCACAACACGTGCCGAATCAATTTCAACTTGCAAAAGTTCTCGGCGGTCAAGCGACGTGAAAAAACGCTTCACAAGATGCAAGAGTTGAGTCATCTAACTGCTCGCGCTCGAGGGTGCGCCTCTCGATACATCTCGTAGAGAACTTCATTGTCGACGCGGGTATAAATCTGCGTTGTGCTCACAGACGCGTGACCTAGCAATTCTTGAACCACACGCAAGTCGGCGCCATGAACCAACATGTGCGTCGCGCACGAATGTCGCAAGGAGTGCGGCGAAATTTCGTTGATTTTTGCCATTGCGGCATACTTTTTGACGATATTAAAAATCGCTTGACGTGAAAGTCTTGTGCCGTGCACCCCAAGAAACACAGCGTCGCTATCTTCGCGACTTGACCAAGACTCGGGCACAAGTGCCGGCCGGCCACCTAGATCGAAATAATCGTTGAGCGCATCGTGACATGGTCGACCAAACGGCACAATGCGCTCTTTTGAACCTTTGCCAAACAGGCGCACCAAAGATTCTTCCATATCAATGTCGCTCATCGACAACGTGCACACTTCCGCTACACGCGCACCAGTGGCATATAGAAACTCAAGTATCGCCCGATCACGACGAGCAAATGAGTCAACTCCGCGCACCGCACTGAGCAAAAGCGCAACTTCGTCTTCAGATATTCCTTTGGGCAAGCTACTCGGCACCTTGACGCCATCAACTAGAACAGCCGGGTTGTCGTTGCGTATGCCTTCTTGAGCCAAGTATCGGTAAAACATCCGCACTGCGGCAAATTGTCGCGCCACCGATTTAGGTGCTTTACCTGTCGAGCGCAGATGAGCAACGAATTTTTCGAGATGTTGCGACGTCGCATTCATCACGCTGGCTTTTTGGGTCTTCAGCCATGCGACGAAACCATCAATGTCACGCCGATACGCCATTAAGGTGTTCACCGAGCGGCCTTGCTCGACACGCATCCAGGTCATAAACGTTTCTATCGGGTCAACAGCCATCACACGCTCGACAAATCAAAGATATTGACTGAAGTTTTGTGCCACCAACAATAACCCGATCACGGTTTTACCGTCGGTGATTTCACCACTTTTAATCATCTCGAGTGCGTCTGTAAACAACGGTGTCTCAATAGTCATGAACTGCTCTTCGGGCCCATGCCGATCAACGCTCGTTTGCCGCAGATCAACAGCCAAGAACAGATGAACCTGTGAATTGCTGATACCAGGTGCCGATTCATGACTGCCGAGTTTGATCATCTGGCTGGCCTGAAAGCCCGCCTCTTCTTCAAGTTCACGTCTCGCCGTAATTTGTGGATCTTCACCCTCTTGATCGCGCATGCCTGCGGGTATCTCTAGCGTTTTGACATTAAGGGGCGGCCGATATTGCCGCACGAGCAGCACTCTTCTTGCCCCAACATCGCCGACGAGCGCGACAACACCGACGGCACCCGGCGAATCGACATAAGTGCGAACGAACTTTTCGCCCGCTGGGTCAGAAAAGTCGGCCTGCACCAACGACCAGGCAGCCCATTTATGCACGATTTTTTGTTTGATTAATTTAAAGTCTGCCGTCACGACGACACACCCCTGACTTCGATTAACGTGCGACTGACTTCGTCGAATTATCAGCGACTTCAATCGGCAACTGAGAGAGACGCGTTGTGCGATATTTCAATGCGGCACCAATCAATTCTCGAAACAGCGGATGTGGCCGATCTGGTCGACTCTTGAATTCTGGGTGCGCTTGAGTACCGACCCAGTACGGATGATTTTCAAGCTCAACAAATTCAACCAAACGTTTGTCTGGCGAAGTACCGCTGCACAGCAAACCAGCTTCTTCGATTCGTGCTCGGTAGTTTGAATTGAATTCATAGCGATGACGATGACGCTCACTTACAACGGGCTCGCCATATGCGTTGGCAACTTTTGTGCCTGGCGTGAGTACTGCATAATAGGCACCGAGCCGCATCGTGCCACCCTTGTCGGTTACTTCGCGCTGATCATTCATCAAGTCGATTACGGGATGAGGTGTAGCAGCATTGAACTCAGTTGAGTTGGCGTCTTTGAGGCCAACTACATTGCGCGCGAACTCAACCGTCATAACCTGCATACCTAGGCAAAGACCAAGACATGGCACTTGATTTTCTCGTGCATATTCGGCGGCGCGAATCTTGCCCTCGATTCCGCGTGGACCAAAACCACCAGGTATCACGATGCCGTCCAGCGAACCGATTGCCTCATCAGCGAGCAAGCCCTCGACATCTTCAGCCTGTATCCAGACCACTTCGATCTGCGCACCGTGATGGAACCCTGCGTGTTTCAAACTTTCGATTACCGAAAGATAAGCATCATGCAGATCAACGTACTTGCCGATCAAACCAATTCGAACTGGCGAAACCGAGGCTTCAATTCGTGCGACAAGTTGCCGCCAATGCGACAAGTCGATTGGTGCGTCAATTCGCAGCACCTCACAAATAACGGTGTCTAAACCCTCGTCATGGAAAATCAACGGCAGTTCATAAATATTCTTGACGTCAACGGCGTTGATAACTGCGCGGTTGTCGACGTCGCATTGATTAGAAATTTTGCGTTTTAGCGAGTCGCTGAGTGGCTCATCGCTTCGACAGACGATTACGTCGGGCTGAATACCGCGACTGCGCAACTCGGTGACGCTGTGCTGAGTTGGTTTCGACTTCTGTTCACCGCTCGGCCCGATAAACGGCACCAAGGTGACATGAACGTAACAAACATTGTCGCGACCGACTTCGTTACGAAACTGACGAATTGCTTCAAGAAAAGGCAAGATCTCAATGTCACCAACGGTGCCACCCACCTCGGTAATCACAACATCTACTTCGTCGTTAACCAAACGACGAATACGACGTTTAATCTCGTCGGTCACGTGCGGAATCACCTGAACCGTGCGACCTAGGTAGTCGCCGCGTCGCTCGGCTGCCAAGACTGCTTGATAAATCGAACCAGTCGTCGCATTTGACGCACGAGTCAGTGGTTCATCAATGAATCGTTCATAGTGACCCAAATCGAGATCGGTTTCACCGCCATCGTCGGTAACAAAAACTTCGCCGTGCTCGAATGGGTTCATCGTGCCCGGGTCAACGTTGATATACGGATCAAGTTTTTGCATCGTCACGCGCAGTCCGCGCATTTTCAAGAGACGACCAAGCGAACTTGCAGTCAAACCTTTGCCAAGACCGCTGGCGACGCCGCCCGTTACGAACACGTGCTTTGGCACTTCGGGCTCCCGTCTTGTTTAACTAAGTGTGGGTTCTCCACAGTGACTATGACGGAAGATAAGCATATCCGAAAACTTAGGTGCGTCGATTCTTGGTACCTGAAGCCGAGAGCAAATCTCTGGCATGCTCGGTCGCAGACTCTTGGGCGACCCCTCCCGAAAGCATGCGGGCGATTTCGGCAACCCGGTCTTCGCCAGAAAGCATCGATGCAGTGGCAAAAGTCTGTTTTGCACGCACAGTTTTAGTCACATTTATTTGAGTCTGGGCCGCGGCGGCAACTTGAGCCAAGTGGGTGACAACCAAGACCTGATGGCGCTGGCCCAAATCTGCCAGAGATTTTGCCACGGCGACTGCGGCCGTGCCGCCGATGCCTGCGTCGACTTCGTCGAACACCAATGTGCCGGGAGCGTGTGTCAAAACGAGTCTTAGTGCAAGCATTGTGCGGGCTAGTTCTCCGCCTGACGCGACTTTGGTCAATGGCAACAACGGCGAACCGGGATTTGCCGACAAAAGAACAACAACATCATCACCCGGGTCATCTCCGACGTTTATAGCGAGCGAAGCGCTTTTCATCGCCAGGGCTTTTAGATGCACCTCAACTGCGGCCGCAAGTTTTGGGGCCGCCGCTCGTCGCTTTGAACCAACGGCTTTTTCGGCTTTCGCCAATTCGATTAGTGCTTTTTCGCGTTGCGCTTCAAGTTCACTTGCTCGTTTTTCAAAACTCTGCAGATCACTTAGTCGCGCGCCCGCTTCGTGACCGTACTTAATAACGTCAGCCAACGTTTCGCCATATTTTCGTCGCAAGTCAACCAACAGTTGTCGTCGCTTACGAATCTCGTCAAGTCTCTCTGGATCTTCTTCGGTTGCTTCGGCTTTCGCACGCAGATCACTGGCGACATCACTAAGTTCTTGTTGCAGTAATCTCAGCCGAGACGCCAATTCACCAAGTGCATCACGATGACCCAGCGCCGAAATTGCCTGAGCCAAGCCATCGTTTGCGCCACCATCTTCGGTAACAGCCGCAACTGCTTGCCAAAGCGCTTCACGATGTGCGACGGCGTCTGCCAACAGGTCTTCTTCGCGCTCGAGAGTTTCATCTTCGTTGGCCTCGTTCAAACCAGCTTTGCTAATTTCTTCGACTTGAAAAGAAAGCAGATCAATTTCGCGAGCCCGCGCTCTCTCATCGCCACCAATTGCCGCCATATTCGCATCAATCTCGGTAAGTCGAGCCCTCGCATCGCGCAGTTCTGTGAGATCTACGCCAGCAAATGCATCGAGCGCGGCACGTTGGGCGCTTTGACCCAGCAAACTTTGATGCGCGTGTTGACCGTGCAGATCTACAAGCGATGTGCCCTGCTCGGCCAAGTTGCCGACCGTAGCCAACCGACCGTTTACATAGGCGCGTGACCGACCATCAAGCGGAACAACTCGAGCCAGCACCACCTCAACGTCTTTGTCGACAAACCGACCTTCTATGCGCGCCTCGCTCGCGCCAGGTCTAATAATGCTTGCATCCGCACGACCACCCACTAGCAGGCTGATTGCCTCAACCAACATCGTTTTACCGGCACCTGTCTCGCCCGTCAATGCAGTGAGACCACCCGTCAAGACAATTTCAAGTTTTTCGATTACGCCTAAATTTTCGATGCGCAATTCACTGAGCACTATTCGTCACCCAGTCCAAACTTTTCGCGAACGATTTGGTGAAATTTTGGCTGCTGTGTGAACCGAACAAAGTGCGCTGAACAACTGTCGGCTTCGATGCTTACGACATCTCCTTGATCGAGGCTGGCCACATGGCGACCATCTATTGCTAGCTCGGCCGGGCGCGTGCCGACAACTTGCATACTCAATGTCTCTGTCGGACCGAGCACAAGACTGCGATCAAACAACATGTGCGGCGAAACAGGAGTAAGCAACATCGCTTTATGTCGAGGAGAGACAACCGGACCGCGTGCAGACATCGAATATGCAGTTGACCCAGTGGGTGTTGCAACGATTACGCCGTCGGCCGAGTATCGAGCAAAAACTTCGTGATTAATCGTGACATCGAGCCAAACTGTGTGGCCCGATTGCTGTCTCTCAATTACCGCTTCGTTCAAGGCCCGCCAAGTCTGGCTTTTGTGTTGCGATTTTAAAGTGACGGCCAACATCATTCGCTCGTCGAGAACAATTACGCTTTTGTCGTCTCTTTTGATCCAACGCTCGAGACGATCAATCAATTCTTCTGGTTCGATTTCTGTTAGATAGCCCAATGTTCCCATGTTCACGCCCAGAATTGGCACCGGCGCACCACCAAGAAGTTCGACTGATCGCAAGATTGTGCCGTCGCCGCCGAGGCTGACCAACAAATCTGCATCTTGTGCCGAGCGATCGGAACCAAATTCACTCAGCCCAAGGGCTGCTGCGTCACCAATTGGCATCCACGCGTTGTGACCATTCTTTTCTAACCACTTTTTCGCATCTCGAATAATCGGCACCACTTCGGGGCGTGTGTGATGCGCCACAAAAATGATGTTCAACGATTCACCCATAACTAACAATCTATTAACTTCAAGACGCAAGTCGGGCGCATTTAGCAACCAATAAGAACTCACGGTTACCGTCGTGCCCCTGAATCGGCGACTCGATTACTCCCAGAATCTCACAACTCATTTGACGTACAAACTCCGAAATCTCTTCATTGACTCGACTATGAACTGCCGAATCAACTATCACACCAGCACCGCGATCAGACTCGGCTTTCGTGGCTTCGAACTGTGGCTTTACCAAAAGAACCAAAATTCCACCATCCTTGATTGCGGATCTCACCGCCGGCAAAACCTCGCGAGCCGAGATAAACGAGAGGTCGACTGTCGCAACATCAAACCGTGGCCCAAAGACTTTGTCACCTTTTTTGACGAGTCGTTTAATTTCGCGTCCATTTGTGTTTTCAATGACAACCACTCGTGGGTCACGGGCCAGCTTCTCGTGCAATAGGTTCTTGCCAACATCTAGTGCAACAACTTGGCGAGCGCCGTATTGAAGTGCGCAATCGGTGAATCCGCCAGTTGAAGCGCCGACATCTAGCACCCGCTTTTCAGCGAGATCAATTGCGAATTCGCGAATTGCCGCTTCAAGTTTCAAACCACCACGGCTTACAAATTTTGGCGCAACAATCAACAACAACTCATCGCCTGGCGCGACCATGTAACCGTGCGAAACTGCAATTGAACCGTTCACAGTAATTTTCCGCTCGTCTATTGCCAGTTGCGCTTCAGCAACAGCGCCAAACAATTTCTTGGCGACCAACGCTTGGTCGAGGCGGACACGTTTCAAACTGCGATGCCTAAGTGCTTTGCCAAACCGATCAAGTCTTCGACAACGAGTTCAAACTTGTGCTCGTTCTGCAATTTCTCAGCACCGACACGATCGATTACGCCTGATAGAGCCAGGGCAAATTTTGCGCCGATAGTTTTTGCAAATGCACCGTCAGTTGAATATCTGTCGCCCACCATCCAGCACGAACTGAAATCGCGGGTGTTCAACGCTCGTCGTACCAACTCGCCCATCGGGGCGAAAGGTTTTCCCGCGATGATTGGCTCAACACCACTCGCAGTCGCAATTGCCGCCAAAATCGAGCCACCACCGGGTATCACGCCATTCGAAGTCGGATACGTCGCATCATCGTTTGTGCCAATCAATGTTGCGCCAGCACGCACCGCTGCCGACGCTCGACGCATCGACTCAAAGTCAAAGGTTCGATGAAAGCCGACGATCACTGCGTCGATTGCAGAGTCAGTTATAAGTTGCGCTTCAGGCGACGAATCGTCATCGGTTAGTCCTGCGACAATGGCGCCAACACTCTCAACTGCTTCGACTACTCCTGGTCCACCAGCCACCAAAACGCGTTGACCCGGCTTCAACAAAGTCGCCGCTGCCCCTGACGATGTGAGCACATCGCCAACTGCTGGTATTCCAATCGACTTGAGAGTTTCTTCTTGCTGTGCAACTTTGGCGTAAGAATTATTCGTCACAAACAAAACTCGATGTCCCGCCGAGCGCAACGCTGCAATCGCCTCGACTGAGCCAGCAATCGGCTCATGTGATAACCAAACCACGCCGTCCAAATCACACAATATTGGTGCTGCCGAAGAATTCTTCATTGCGGGTTGCCGATTAACGCCATCTCTGCCACCCTTTCAGTGTGCCTCAGTTTGAACCCTTCCGCGCACTTCGATATTCGCCGAAATATTCGCTTGGTGACGTTTGCGCTCAACCATACGATGTGCAAAGCGACGCAGATCGAGAAAGTTATGCCCGTCGCAGCACGCACAACATCGTGCATCTCGACTTGCCAGTTGGACCAGACCCATATCGTCAAGCCGCGAAGACTCTTTCTTCGTGGATCGAATCGGGCGCACTACAACTCGACGCCGAGCCAAGTTTTACCCTTTACCGCATGAAGTTTGTCGATAGCGCCGGTCGCGCGCGTGAGACCGTCGGTGTTATCGGAGCACTTCAAATCGAAGAACCGAACTCAAAAGAAGTCTTGCCGCACGAACAGACAACACCAAAAGCCAAAACTGACCGCCTTGACTTGACTCGCGCGACACAGGCAAACCTTTCACCTATTTGGGGCCTCTCACTGACACCACAACTTTCAACAGCGCTTGTCGAACCTGGCGAATTACTGGGTGCATTCACTGACGAAAATGATGTGCAACACATCGTCGAACGCGTCAACAATCGAGCGCGATGTGCAGTGATCAGCAAACTAATTGCCCAACATCCAGTAGTCATTGCCGATGGCCACCATCGCTATGCAATTAGCCGCACTTACCGCGACGAGAATCCCCAGCTAAAAGATGCAAGATCTACTCTCTGCTATATCAACGAACTGATCGATGAGCAATTAAGCGTTGCGGCAATTCATCGACTTTATGCAGATGTTGAAATTAGCTCGCTATTAAAACAACTTGAAAAGTTCTTTGAAATTGCAGATTTGCCAACACTCACGCCTTCAATCATCGCGAAAATGTCCCAAGACAATCATCTAACTTTTGTCGCGCCGAATGGCCAAGCCAAATCTTTAAAGCCAAAGTCAGAGATGTTCACTAGTGTGCGCAATCTAAACAGTCTGTTTCTTGAACACGCACTTGCCGACATCGAAAAATCAGTCTCGTATCAACATGGCTTTAGCGAAGTCACTGCTCAACTTAAAACCGGCAATTACGCAGCGGCGATTTTGATTCGACCTGTCAGTGTCGCCGAAATTCAGCGCACCGCCGCCGAGGGCCTACTGATGCCACCCAAGTCAACATTCTTCACGCCCAAACTTCAAACAGGCCTCGTCATCCGTCAGTTAACATGAAACTTTGAGAACTCAAGTGAGAATGTAACGGTGAGTCACTATCTTCAAATTTTAAATGTGCGAGCCTTTTGTGGGCGCGACTAAATCGAGAGATAATGATGTCGAAATGGCACTGAAAACTGAGTCATAGTTTGGCCTGCGTGCGTCTTGCAAATGTAGTTCGAATCGCTATCGCCACAAGCGTAATTTTCATGCTTGTAGTTGTGGTCCCACTCCCTTCGCCAATAATTGAAATCGTTCACGCGGACGCAAGTGAAGGTACAGCCTCCGCACAGCAAGCAATGTCAGCGGGCGAATCCGTGACATGCGTCCTCACAACATCTGGAACAGTTAGGTGCTGGGGCGAAAATACTAAAAATCAAATTAATGATTCCATTACAACACAATTTAATAACCCCACGGCGGCAGACGTTAGTACTAATGGCCAAGTGCAAATCTCTGTTGCGAGCGGCTTCACCTGTGCGCTGAATTCATCGAACATTCTGAAGTGCTGGGGAAGCCAATTGAGCGGGCGGCTCGGAAACGGGAAAACAGACGACATTAATACTGGCATCGCCCAAACAGTTTCCGGTGCTTTTAGCGCTTTTGGCGCTGGGGAAGGCCATGCATGTGCCATCACTACTACAGGTGCAGTTCAATGCTGGGGCTACCCCGGATCCAATATTGGTTCAGGCGCCGAAGGCAACCGAATTGGAGACGGCACTCGCAGTGCTGGCGCTGACACGCCAGTTCAAGTAACTGGACTTACTAGTGGGTTTTCACTTGTAACAAGTGGCTCGAAACATTCATGTGCATTATCAACTAGTGGAACTGTTAAATGTTGGGGAACAAACTCTCAGGGTCAACTGGGAGACAACAGCACAACCAATCGAAATACACCCGTAGATGTGAGCGGCATTTCCGGAGCAACGGCCATCACATCTGGCGATGAACACACGTGTGCTTTAGTTAGTGGCGGAACAGTCAAGTGCTGGGGTTTCAATAATAACGGCCAGCTAGGCGACGGAACTACAACTAGAGCGCTGACACCCGTCGACGTCAAAGATATTTCTGGCGCAGCTATTTCTGGAGCATCAGCCATCTCTGCAGGAGTCCAGTACACGTGTGCTCTGATTGGTAACGCTGTTAAGTGTTGGGGTCGAAATGATTTTGGTCAGCTTGGTGATGGAACAACAGTCAACCGTTCAGTACCAGTCACAGCAGTCGCAAGTGGTGCCACAGCAATGACTGCTGGCTATTTTCACACCTGTGCTCTGATAGGTAGCGATGTTAAGTGTTGGGGGCGCAACAATTATGGTCAGCTTGGTGATGGAACAACCACCGATCGCTCTACACCAATGTCCGTGGTCGCAGCAAGTGGCGATTCGCTTCCAACATTCGGATCGCCGCTCCTTACCGTCACTTATGACGGAAACAACCAGACGTCGGGTACTGCTCCTTCTGACTCGACAAAATATTCAAGTAGCGGCACGGTCACAGTGCTTGGCAATACGGGCACACTTGCAAAATCTGGTTACACCTTTAATGGATGGTGTACTACCCAACCCGCTGCAGGTGCAGCATGCACCGGTACCTCGCGTGCGACAGGGTCAACGTTTACTATCTCTGCCGATACCACTTTGTACGCAGTATGGGCCTTGGCCGTCACTTATGACGGAAACAACCAGACGTCGGGTACTGCTCCTTCTGACTCGACAAAATATTCAAGTAGCGGCACGGTCACAGTGCTTGGCAATACGGGCACACTTGCAAAATCTGGTTACACCTTTAATGGATGGTGTACTACCCAACCCGCTGCAGGTGCAGCATGCACCGGTACCTCGCGTGCGACAGGGTCAACGTTTACTATCTCTGCCGATACCACTTTGTACGCAGTATGGGCAGCAGTTCCTGTTGCGCCAGTTCCCGACGCATCAGAAACAACTACCACAACTACGACAACGACTGCTACGACTGCTACGACTGCTACGACTGCTACGACTACGACCACCACTCCTACAACGACCACACCCCCGTTATCGACGACGACCACTAGCACTGTTCCCAGAACTTTTGTAACCACAACGACTACCACTCCACCTAGTCGTCCACGGCTCTCAGTGCCTGGCATCGTCTCGCCGACAAAGTTGACCGTACTTGTGCCAACTCAACAAACCGACTCAACGGAAATTATCGCAGAGTATCTTCAATCACTCGAAATGAAGAACCAAAGTCAGATTGCAGATAAGTTGCGCGACGCCGTTAGTGCCGCAGCGCCTGCAATACGTATCGCAGTTGCCGACGCAGTTGAGCGACTCGCCAAAACGCTAGAAAACAACGATTCAACTCAACTTGAAGTCATAAAAGCAAAAGCAGCAGTTGCAGATGCTTCTGCCCAGACAATTCTCGTTGCGCTCAACGCATCAAAGGGCAATGTGAATTCTTTAGCGTTACCAGTGACGAAGAATTCGACACTTCCAGAGCTAGATCCAGGTAAAACAACAATAATTACCCCAAAGGGAACAGAAACCGGAAAAGTTGCCGTTGTCGCGGGCTCAACACTCGTCTTGAGCTCGCCAAAAGAGAATATCTCGTTAGCAATGACTGCAATCGACGCATCCGGCAACAAAGTGCCAGTCAGCGATAACAATTCCGTCATTGTTGATCACGGGCAGTCACTCGCTTTGACAGGTTCAGGTTTCAAACCAAAGAGTGAAGTTAAAATTTGGATTTTTTCAAACCCACGCAGCATCGGCGCAGTGGTTACCGATGCCAAAGGTTCATTCGCAGCCGAAGTGGCCATACCCGACAACCTTGTTCCTGGAGACCACACTGCCCAAGTCAATGGCAGTAGTAAAGACGGAAGTTTACGTTCGCTCAACCTTGGACTAGAAGTTGATTTCCCCGCACAAACACCTGAAGGATATACAAAAACGCCTCCCAGTGCGCGTGCGGCAAGCGTGTTCTTTAGAGGCAACGACTCAAAAATGAATTGGAAGACGATACAGCAACTAAAAAAGATTTTGCCTGTGCTACGTAAAGCCCGCTCAGTGACCGTGCTCGGCTATTCGCATTCAGACGCTTCGCAAAATAGCGAAGCCGCTATTGAACTATCAAGGCGACGAGCAAAGAATGTAGCGATGTGGTTGCGTCAACACAAGATCGTAGTTGTCTCTGTTACCGAATATGGCTACGACAAGCGCACGTCAAAATATAGACCTGCGCTCAACCGAAGAGTCGAAATCAGATGGTCTGACTAACGCTTACTAAAGCAAGGAATAAATAAAAAAATTTATTCGCCGAGGGTATTTAGACGATCAGCGACATCGGCAAACTTTGCGTCGCTGTTTTGAATCTTCAAGAACAAGCGTCGCGCACTCGCGATATCGCCGGCACGGTCATAAAGATCTGCCAACACATACCACTCACGAAGGTGATGCTCTTGCACCTTGTGCGGATCACTCGTGCCGTGAGTCATCATCCGCACTGCACTCTGAAGTTCGCCCTGATCGGCCAGTGCACCGGCCGCAACGATGCGACCTTCTGCCAAAAGTGCGGCAGGTGGCGACAATAATTTCATCGACTCCCAAAGTTCTGTGACTTTTTCGTAGCGTCGCAAGGCGCGGTAACAATCTGCGAGCACCGGATGATTTACAACTTCTCCCGGCTTGATGCCACGCGCAATCTCGAGTTGATCGGCAGCATCTTGCCAACGACCAAGCCGATACATCGATAGACCCGCGACTTCATGAACAATCGCTAGGCCAACTACTTGCGACAAAAGCGGCATTATCAGTTTGCGCGCTTCTGAGTAGCGATGGGCCTCGAAGGCATGAAGTGCTCGTGCCAATCGCTCGATCGCTCGATCTGCAGTTGCGCCAAGTTGCTCTTTGATTTTGTTCGCATCGCCCGGTTCAACATTTTTGATGCTGACAGTCATTAACCGATCGTCGTCATCATCGCGCCTAGGTGCACGATTCGAATTTCGGCCACCACTTGGCTTTCGCGTTGAACCTTCGTCATGCCAGCGTTCACGTGTGTGTTTTGCCGGGGGGTATGGATCTTTGCCGTATCGACGGCCACCAGTTTTGCGTTTTACTTCGTCTGATCTGCGCTGCGCATCTGTGCGCGTGTCAGGGGCACGGTCACGATCATCGCGGCGCGGACGATCACGATCATCGCGAAGCGGACGATCACGATCGAAACTACGAGCCGGACGATCTGAACGGTCACGACGGTCACGATCATCGCGGCGCGGACGATCACGGTCGAAACTACGAGCCGGACGTTCTGAACGATCACGGCGCGGGCGGTCACGATCATCACGGCGAGGACGATCACGATCGAAACTACGTGCCGGACGATCACGGTCGAAACTACGTGTCGGTCGATCTGAACGATCACGGCGGTCACGATCATCACGGCGCGGACGATCACGATCGAAACTACCTGCCCGACGATCACGCTCGAAACGACGTGCCGGACGATCTGAACGATCACGGCGGTCACGATCATCACGGCGCGGACGATCACGTCGATCTTCCCGACCTTTACCTGCGGGCCGTGGCGGACGACTGCCTCTTACGAAAGGCTTTGCTGGACGACCAGTTCGTTCGCCACGATCTCTGCGAGGGCGACGCTCAGAATCAGGGTTTTCGTCGCGTGGCATGGCAAATTGACGCTATCGCCAAAACAACCAATAAAGACTGATGCTGCGAAATCTAATTCGTGAAGAGCATTACTCCGTCTTCGAGTGGTGAC
>Ga0214923_10003024_pt1 | contig 21504 bp, 30 predicted proteins | sample LL1510_MetaG_FD_177993 | JGI IMG/M metagenome (GOLD analysis project Ga0214923, IMG submission 177993) | Freshwater microbial communities from Lake Lanier, Atlanta, Georgia, United States - LL-1510 | ecosystem: Environmental > Aquatic > Freshwater > Lake | place: USA: Georgia | collected...
CACTACAATATAGAGATGGGTATGGGACAACAGACTATTCTATCCACATGACTTTTGGAACAGCAATTCATGAAACTATCCAACATTATTTAACTACAGGATATGAAAATAGTTTTGCTGAAGCAGATAGAATGGATATAGAATTATATTTTCAAGATAAGTTTTCTGAGGGCTATAAAAAAGCCTATAAGGATAATAACAAAACCCATTTTAGCAACCCTGCAGAAATGGGAGAATTTTATGAAGATGGGATTGCTATTTTAAACTATTTAAAAAAAAATAAAAGTAAATATTTTAGTAAAAGAAATTGGTATTTAGTAGGGTGTGAGGTGCCATTATTTATATCGCCTTTACCGCGTTTACCAAACATTATATACCGCGGCTATATTGATCTCATATTATATAATGAATTCACAAGCACTTATTGTATATATGATATAAAAACATCAACCAATTCTTGGGGTGATAAGCAAAAAAAGGATAAAATAAAAACATCCCAATTGCGATTATATAAAAAATATTTTGCCCAACAATTTGATGTCCCTGAAGATAAAATTGATATTGAATTTTTTGTAGTAAAAAGGAAATTATGGGAAAACAGCCAATACGCCCAATCCAGAATACAGCAATTCAAACCAGCAAACGGGAAAAACAGTATGAATTACTCTGCTAAATTAGTAGAAAAATTTATAGAAGATTGTTTTAATGAGGATAACTCATATAAAAACACAGAACACAACCCCCAACCATCGGAATATTGTAAATGGTGTGCTTTTAATGACAAACCCGATCTTTGTAACAAACAATTAATTCTTTAAAATTTTGGCGATATGTATATTCAAATATACGTTATTTAAAAATTAAAATTATGAATACAAAAGCAGAAAAAGTATTAACAAGCGTAAAAATCCAAAGTGATTTATTTGAAGAATTTAAAATTATGTGCGTTAGATACAAATATAGTTTTCAAAAACTAGCAGATAGGGCCGTTCATTTATATATTACCGACCCTGAATTTCGTAAAACAATCCACAATCATAATAATTTAGAAATAGAAACCACAGATTAATTTGGATTTTTAAAAAAATTAGTTATATTATATAAAAAATAAAATTTATGTCAAAAAATCATATTCCTAAAGAACAACGAAAAAAAATACTTTTAATATGTGACGATATTAGAGTTCATAGCGGCATAGCAACTGTGGCAAAAGAAATTGTTCTTCATACTGCACATCATTTTAACTGGGTTAATGTTGGTGGGGCTATTAATCATCCTGACCAAGGTAAACGATTTGATTTATCTCCTGATACTAATAATTTAGCAGGAATAGAAGATAGCTCGGTGGTTCTATACCCAGTAACGGGGTATGGCACTCCTGAGTTAATCCGCCAACTTATACAATTTGAAAAACCAGATGCCATAATGTTGATTACCGACCCACGTTATTTCATTTGGTTATTTCAGATTGAAAATGAAATTAGAAAAAATATTCCAATAGCTTACTTATCAATATGGGATGATTATCCTGCGCCTCATTATAATAGGGCATTTTATACATCTTGTGATTTGTTAATGGGCATTTCAAAACAAACTCATAATATTCATAAATTAGTTTTGGATTCGGGGAATATATCTTATAGAGACTTAGATAAAGAAGAACAAGAAGAATGAAAAAGCATTAAAAAGAATTTCTTTTCATATATGTATAATAAAACAACAGTATGGAAACAAAACATTGCGGTAAATGTAAAATAGAAAAAGAATTAAATGAATTTTGTTTTAGAATCCAATCTAAAGACGGAAGAGACTATTCTTGTAAAGAATGTAACAATAAAAGTGCGGCTGAGTGGAGGAAGAATAATAAAGATTATATAAAAAAATATTCTAAAAAATTAAATAGTGATGTTAAACATAAAGAAAAAATGAAACAATATTATTTAGATAATAAAGGAGAATATAAAAAACGAAGTAAAGAATATAAGAACAACAATAAAGAAAAAATATTACAATATAATAGAAATTACTTTCCTAAAAGATATAATGAAAACATTCAATATAAAATATCCCAATTACTCCGAACCAAATTATATCTTATATTAAACGGGCAAAAAAGAGAATCATTTATGAAACTTTTAGGTTGCCCCCTTACAGAACTTAAATTATGGTTAGAACAACAATTTCTCCCTGAAATGTCTTGGGACAACCATGGAGTAATTTGGGAAATAGACCATATCAAAGCCTGTGCTTCTTTTGATTTAACAGATATAGAACAACAAAAAGAATGTTTTTATTATACTAATTTACAGCCATTGTTTAAAACAACAGAAATAGCAGAATCATTGGGTTACAAAAATTACATAGGAAATAGAAATAAAAACAAATTTTGATGAAAGAACAAAATATAAAAAGAACAATTACATTAGCTGATAATACTTACCAACAAATAAAAAAATATTGTTCTGAAAACGGGTTAAAGATAGGTTGGCTAACTGAAAAAATTTTGTTAGATTTTATATCAAAAAATAATAAAAATGAACAATAAAAAACATCCTAAATTACTCAAGTATGTTCCTCATGGGTTAAATAATAAAATTTTTAGACCATTAAAACAAGAAGACCCCCAACTTATAGAATTTAAAAAGCAATTATTTGGAAATAAGGAATATGACTTTGTTTTATTTTTTAACTCTAGAAACATTCGTCGCAAACAAATACCAGATTCCCTATTAGCTTATAAATTATTTATAGACCAATTATCTGAGGAACAAGCTAAAAAATGTGCTTATGTTTTACACACAGCTGTAGTAGATGATAATGGGACTGATTTAGAAGCAGTTAGAGAATTGATCTTAAACGACCCAAAATATAATATTATATTCTCCAGTATGCCCTTAGCACCAGAGCAAATGAACTTACTTTACAATAGTTCAGATGCCCAAATTTTATTGACTTCAAATGAAGGATGGGGTTTAGCATTAACAGAAGCTTTATTAGTAGGCAATCCTATTATAGCCAATGTAACGGGCGGTATGCAAGATCAAATGAGATTTGAATTTGAAGACGGCAAATGGGTTGATTTTGATGCTGATTTTCCTTCTAATCATAGAGGCACAATTAAAAAACATGGTGAGTGGGCTTTTCCTGTATATCCTACTAGCAGAAATTTAGTTGGTTCTCCTTTAACCCCTTATATTTGGGATGATTTGTGTAGAGCAGAAGATGCTGCTGAACAGATTATGGCGGTATATAGTTTAAGCAAAGAAGAACGCAAAGCTAGAGGATTAAAAGGTATGGAATGGGCTTTAGGACAAGAAGCAGGGTTTACTAGTGAAATCCAAGCTAATAGAATAATTGAAGCTTTTACTACACTATTTAATACTTGGCAACCTAGAGAAAAATTTGAATTAATTGATGTAAATAGTTATCCCGATAGAGTTATAAACCATAAAATAATATATTAATGAAACCTTTATTTATAATTAGTTGCCCTATTGATACATACAGTGGCTACGGCTCACGTTCTCGTGATTTAGTAAAAGCTATAATTGAATTAGACAAGCATGATGTAAAAATATTACCCCAAAGGTGGGGAGGAACGCCTTGGGGCTTTATCCAAGATAATCCTGAATGGAAATTTTTAGAAAAACATATTTTACCAAACGGACAGATTCCTCGTCAACCTGAAATTTGGGCTCAAGTTACAATTCCTAATGAATTTCAACCTGTAGGAAAATATAATATTGGATTTACCGCCGGCATTGAGACCACAGTTTGTAATCCTACTTGGATTGATGGAATGAATAGAATGAATTTAAATATTGTATCTTCAAAACATTCCAAAGATGTGTTTTTAAATGCTAAGTTTGAAGAAAAAAACCAACAAACCAACCAAATTGTCAGACACATTAAACTTGAAAAACCAGTAGAAGTATTATTTGAAGGTGTAGATTTAAATATCTATAAATTATTAGATAAACTTCTTCAAAATGAATTATTTGATTCTATAAATTCTATCCCTGAATCGTTTGCTTATTTGTATTTAGGGCACTGGTTACAGGGAGATATTGGGGAAGATAGAAAAAATGTAGGTTTATTAATTAAAGCATTTTATGAAACATTTAAAAATAAAAAACAAAAACCGGCTTTATTTCTAAAAACTTCAATATTAGCTGGGGCCTCTTATGTAGATAGAGAAGAAGTCATTAAAAAAATTAAACAGATTAAAAAAACTGTTAATTCAAAAGATTTACCTAATATATATTTGCTTCACGGTGAATTTAGTGATATTGAAATAAACGAAATTTATAATCATCCTAAAATTAAAGCTATGATTAGCTTAACTAAAGGTGAAGGATTTGGTCGCCCATTACTTGAATTCACCCAATGTAAAAAACCTGTCATAACAACAGGATGGAGCGGTCATGTAGACTTTCTTGACTCTCAAATGTCTGTTTTATTAGGAGGCCAATTAACCCAAGTTCATCCAAGTGCGGCTAATGATTGGGTTATTAAAGAAAGCCAATGGTTTTCAGTTGATCACGGTCAAGTAGGTCATTATTTAAAAGATGTATTTGAAAACTATAAAAATTATACTGATGGAGCTAAACGTCAAGCCTATAAATCTAAAACAGAATTTAGTTGGGATAAAATGAAAGAAAAAATAGACCAAATTTTAGAAGGCAATGTGCCTGAATTCCCAAAACCTGTTCAATTAAAGCTTCCTCAACTTAAAAAAATCGAGCTCCCAAAACTTAAAAAAGTAGAAGAAAATGGATAATTTAACTATATGTCCTTGTCAACGACAAAGTGATGCTTGTTATATACAAGAAGTATCTCCTGAAATTAAAAATTATATGTGTTATGGGTGTGGATTTATTTCAAACTCATTAATGAAGGAAGGAGAACGATTTTATGAAGAGCAAATAGAAGTGCTTCCCGAATTATACAAAGATTTATTTTGGACAGATGAAGATGGTAAAATATGGATGCCTTCTGTAGTTAATGAACCTACTAAAGGTATGGTATTTGCCAATGGGGCCTCATCATCAGAATGGATGTGGGGAGCTGTAAAAGCTGTCTCTGTAAAGGATGAAGAAAAGGAAAAATATCCTATTCCTAATAAAAAAGGAGAATATTATTCTTATAGGATGGATATGACTACACTAAAAAACTTTGATAAGTTTGGATTTATAGATGCTTTAGAATATATAAATGTCTTTAGCAATTTGTAATCTTTTTTGTTATCTTTATTTTTCTTTTAATATTTATAATCGATGGGAAGAATTAAAAAATATTTAACTCCTGAAGATAAGAAGCAGGCTAAAATAAATGCTTCAAAAAAATATTATTGGGCAAATAAAAAACAAGAAGATGAAAAAGCAAAACAACGTTATTATAGGAATATACAAAATAATAAATCCTAAAGGGAAAATTTATATAGGTAAATCAAAGGATATTTTTCGTAGAATGAAATCTTATATGTATCTTAATTCTGTAGGCACTAAGATTAAAAATTCAATTAAGAAATATGGCTGGGAGCAACATATTTTTGAGATAATTGAAGAGTGCAATTTAGAACAATTAGATGAAAAAGAAATATATTGGATAAAATATCATGATTCTGTTAATTATGGACTAAATATAGGATTAGGGGGGGGTGGAGGTAATATGACCCAACAAACTAAAGATAAAATTTCTAAAAATTGGAAAAATAAATCTAATGAAGAAAAAAATAACATTAATAAAAAAAGAGGAATAGGAAATAAAAACAAACCAAAACCTACTTCAGGTTATAGAAATTGGAAAGATAAAGATTTAAATAGGTTAATTTTATCATCCCCCTTTAACCAACCTGATTGGTCCGAAAAATGCAAAAAACCAGTGCTAATGTTAAGTAAAGAAAACAACATAATCTTAAAAGAATTTAACTCGGTGTCAGAAGCCGCCTTCTTTGTAGGAGTAACCCAAGGTGCACTTTCATTCCATTTAGCCGGAAAATCCAAAACATCAGGTGGATATATTTGGAAATATAAAAAAAATTAATTATATTATAACTATGAAAATATCATACGCCATAACAGTAAAAGATGAATTAAACGAGTTGCAACGTTTAGTTAATTTTCTCATAGATAGAAAAAGAACTGAAGATGAAATTGTTATTTTATATGATTCAAAAAATGGCAGTAAAGGAGTTGAAGAATGGCTACGAGCAAATTCTGTAGCAGAAAACAACTATCGTTGGCATAGTAGGGAATTTGATAATCACTTTGCCGAACATAAAAATTATCTAAACAGCTTATGCACAGGCACTCACATATTTCAAATTGATTCAGATGAACTCCCACATGAGCAATTAATTGAAAATTTACCTTTTGTATTAAAACAAAATCCATTAGTTGAACTTTATGCTGTGTCTCGAGTAAACACCGTAGAAGGATTAACTCAAGACCATATTCAAAAATGGGGATGGAATGTAAATGAAAAAGGATGGGTTAATTGGCCTGATTTTCAGACTCGCATTTACAAAAATACTTCTGAAATAAAATGGATAAATAAAGTTCACGAGCGACTTGATGGTCATAAGCAATTTGCTTATTTGCCCATGGATGAGGAATATGCTTTATACCATCCTAAAACAATTGAGAGACAGGAAAGACAAAACAATTATTATAATACATTATAATGGGACATAAGTACGAACCAATCCCCCGTAAAGGAGATAAATATGAAAAAGCATGGGGGTATGAACTTTGGATTGTAAATCACGATGATTATTGTGGTAAGCTTTTAGTATTTAATAAAGATAAAAAATTTTCAATGCATTATCATATAATCAAAGAAGAATCATGGTATGTTGCTGAAGGAGAATTTGAATATAGATGGATTAACACTGAAACAGCAGAAACAAAAGTAACTTGGCTTAAAGAAGGAGATGTTGTAGATTTAGAACGTGGTCAACCTCATCAATTGATAGCACTCACTGAAGGGGCTACAATTTTTGAAGTATCTACTAAACACTATGAAGAAGATAGTTATAGAATTATAAAAGGAGATAGTCAACATGGATAAGAAAGTTTGGATAAATAAGGTTCATGAAAAATTGGATGGTTTTACTACATATGCAGCAATACCTTTGGAGGGACAATTTGAAGGGTGTTATTTAATTCACCCCAAAACAATTGAAAGACAAGAAAGACAAAACAATTATTATAATACTTTATGAAAAAACAAGATATTAAAAAAACAGCATTAGTACTTGGTGGAGGAGGTTTTATAGGAGGTCATTTAGCGAAACGACTTAAAAATGAAGGATTTTGGGTTCGTATTGTTGACATTAAAGAAAAACACGAGTATTGGAATCATGATGACATTTGTGATGAATACATTTGTGGTGATCTAAGAGACCCAATGTTAGTTAGTAAAGTGATATTTGCTCCTAATCAAATCTCCGAATCTGATAATATAAATTCATTTGATGAAGTATATCAACTTGCCGCCGATATGGGGGGGGCCGGCTATATTTTTACAGGCAACAATGACGCAAATGTAATGCACAATTCGGCTTTAATTAATTTAAATGTATCATACGAAGCTACTAAAAAATCAATAAAACGAATATTCTATAGCTCCTCAGCTTGCATGTATCCTGAACATAATCAATTAGATCCTAACAACCCTAATTGTGAAGAATCATCCGCATACCCTGCAAACCCAGACTCAGAATATGGGTGGGAAAAATTATTTAGTGAAAGATTATTTTTGGCGTTTAATCGTAATTATAATTTAAATGTTAGAGTAGCCCGTTTTCATAATATATTTGGCCCTATGGGTACTTGGAATGGAGGTAAAGAAAAAGCACCAGCCGCTATGTGTCGTAAAGTAGCTGAGACCCCCGATGGTGGAGAAATTGAGGTGTGGGGTGATGGGCAACAAACACGCTCGTTCCTTTATATTGATGAATGTGTTGAGATGATTCTTCGTTTTATGAGACAAGAAAAATTCTTAGGCCCTGTTAATATTGGTTCTGAAGAAATGGTCACTATTAATCAATTAGCCCAAGTGGCAATTGGTGCTTCAGGTAAAAATATTACTATTAAAAATATTGATGGTGATGAATTCAAACAAAAATACGGTTTTAAATGTCCTGTAGGTGTTAGAGGAAGAAATTCTGATAATAAACTTTATAAAGAAAAGATGAACTGGGAACCAGCAAAATCATTATATGATGGGGTTTTGGATACATTTCATTGGATCAAAGAACAATCCCATAACAAATGAATCAAATAATAATAAGACAACCAGCCGGATTAGGTGATATTTTTTTTACACAAAAGATTGCCCATTTCTTATATGAACATTATAAGTATGATATTGTATGGCCTGTTGTTGAAGAATTCAGCTGGATTAAGGATTATTTAAAAATTCCTTTTATAGATTTTGTTAGTGAAAAAAATGATTTTCAAGATAAAGAAGCTTTAAAAAATGATGTTTCATATATATTTGAATGGGGGGGTTCTATAATTATACCTTTACAAAGAGCAGATTGGAAATTTTCTGGGTCGATGATGCATGCAAAATATAAGCTTGTTAATTTAGATTTTAATGATTGGGTTAATTATTTTTTCTTTGTAAGGGATATAGAACGTGAAAATTATTTATTTTATGATGTACTTAAATTAAATGACAATGAAGATTATATTTTTGTAAATAAAAATTTTGGATCTCCACCAAACAACATATCTATAAAAAATATAGAATACCCCAAAAATATTAGATGTGTTGAAATGAATTTTTTAGGATTTGATAATTTGTTTGATTGGTGTAAAGTTATAGAGAATGCTAAAGAAATTTATACAGTTGAGACATCAATATGTTATTTAATAGAAAAATTAATTTGTAAAGCTGAAGTTATTAACTTATATTCAAGAAATAGGGTTCCTGATTTTGATTATATAAAAAACATATTTAATAAAAAATATAAATACTATGAAGGTAGAGGTATCTAATGGAGAAATAATAGATAAGATTATTATTTTAACTATAAAAAAAGAAAAAATTCAAGATGCAAATAAGTTAAAAAATATTACTGATGAATTAAATATTCTATTAGAATCTTTGCCTGAAGAATTGAATAGTTTGGATAAAAAATATTATAATGATTTATATAACATTAATTTGAAATTGTGGGAAATAGAAGATAAGTTAAGAGAAAAAGAAGCAAAAAAAGAATTTGATCATGAGTTTATAGAATTAGCAAGAAAAGTTTATATAAATAATGATAAAAGAGCTAAAATTAAATATGATATAAATGTATTAACTTTTTCTAATTTAATAGAAGAAAAACAACATACTCAATATGAATAAAAAATTAATATTCAATATTACTTTTCATTGGCAGATAGACCAACTTAAATTCCACCTAGATAACATATTAGACTGGGGATGTAATGACAACAGTGAATATGTTATAGTAAGTGCTCATGAAGAAAATCTTAAAAATATACAACAATACTGCATAGAAAAATATCCAAACAAAACTATTGAATACCATTTTATTCCTGAAGACCATGGTTATCATATTGGTACTATTTTTAATGTAACTGAGGGAATTAAATATATTAACGAAAATAAAGAATATGATTATTTAGTTAATATAGAAGCTGATAATATGTTTTATGATGAAAAAAAATTTTTAAAACTAATATCTAAATTAGAAGAAAACCAAAAACACTTATTGTTGATAGATTACGTAGTTAGAGAAAAAAAACCATTTTCAAATTACCCTCATATGGGGAAATATTTTCACTGCACTACACTTAATATATATACTAAGCATTTTATAGATACCCAATTTCCTCTAGAGTACAATCCTGAATTAATGGACTTTGGATGGTGTGGAAACCCAGGAACTCCTTTTGAAGATTATTTAGCATTATCTTTTAATAAAAAACATAGTTTGGATACAGAAGAAAAAATTATGGGTTATTTTTTAAAATGGGGGTATAGTATGGAGTATGAAAGATGGAAAACTATGTTTAATGGATGGTGCGAACCAGATAACCTTACCCCAGATAGATTTATGAAATATGGGATATTAAATTGTCCTAGAGATTGGGAAAAAGCAAAAACATTTATTGAATTACATAAACCTTTAATGTATGATTTCTAATATTCCTGTATTTTCATTAGGAGAAAATAAATTAACAACAGATTATGAATTAATTCTGAATTTAGGAGACCAGCCTTGGGGAAATGGGTTTATAACTGAAGAGGAAATAGGTAAAGAACCTCATTATCCTTTACAACTAATCTACTGCAATGAATCAGAACTACTGCAATTAAATTACTTTGTTCCTAAAGAAACAATGTTTAAAAACCATACCTACATTTCAGGAACAACTAAAACATTATTAAATCATTTTTACCACTTAGCTAAAGAAAACCTTGAACAATATTCTTTAGATACGGAAAATGATATTATTTTAGATATTGGTGGTAATGATGGATCACAACTACTCCAATATAAAAAACTAGGATTTAAAAACACAATAAACTTTGAATCCGCAGATAATATATGTGAACTATCTAAACAAAACGGAATTGATGCTGTCAATGACTTCTTTAATGAAAACAATACAAAGAAGTATCTTCAACCTAATAGTGTAAAATTAATAAATGCTTCTGGTGTGTTTTTCCATTTGGAAGAACTGGATAGTGTAATTAAAGGAATTAATTATTGTTTAAAAGAAGACGGAATATTTGTAGTTCAGTGCATGTATGTTGGTGCTATGGTAGATAATTTGAATTTTGATACTATATATCATGAACATTTGTGTTATTATACTTTGAATAGTCTTACTAAACTATTATTAAAATATAATTTATATCTAGAAGATGCTATTTTTGATGAAATACACAGTGGTAGTATTATATGTAAGTTTAGAAAAAACCAATATCCAATAACAAAAAGAAGTGCAGAACTAATAAAAAGAGATAAAAAATATAATTTAGAAACATTTAAAGAATTTAGTAAACAAATACAAGAGAGAAGATATAAGTTAAAAGAATTACTTACTGATTTAAAAAACCAAGGTAAAAGAATATATGCATACGGAGCACCTGTTAAGGGTAATACATTGTTAAATTATATGGGAATAGATCATAACTTAATTGAAAAAGTTGTAGAAATAAATCCATATAAACTTGGAACTTATACTCCTGGTTCTTATATTCCTGTAGTAAAAGAAGATCCAAATGATTTACCTGATTATTATTTAATGTTGTCTCATAATTTTGAAAAAGAAATAATAGAAAAAAACAAAAACATAATACAAAAAGGAGTTAAATTTATAATCCCATTTCCACAAATTAAAATAATATAAAAAATGAAAATAAACACAAATCATCCGATTGCTATTAATTCCCCAGACCATTTATATCCTTGGGGTACAAAAGCTGATAATTCAACTGATGCTCGTTTTATAGAAGAAGTTGAATTATATTTTAATAATAAAAAAATATCATTTTTAGATATTGGATGCTCCGGAGGTCAATTAGTTGTAGATTTCCATAATAGAGGGCATTTATCTATTGGTATAGAGGGAAGTAATTATAGTGTAATACACCAAAGAGCTAATTGGCCCGCATATCATAATAATATACTTTTTACATGTGATGCTACACATCCATATACAATTCTTGATGATACTGATAATAAAATATTATTTGATTGTATAACTGCATGGGAAGTAGTAGAACATATTGCTCCAAATGAATTGGACATGTTTTTTACAAATATACTCAACCATATGCATGATACTTCTATTTTTATTGGAAGTATAAGTCTTGTAAATGATTTCCATGACGGAAATGGTACATTTGGAAAAAAGGTTGAACTACATCAATCGGTTTTTACTGAAAAAACATGGATGGAAGAGATACTTCCAAGATATTTTAATATTGAGAAATACCCATTTTCTGCAAAAGTTAGACCAGAGCCTACTAGTTTTTTTGTAAAATTATTAAAAAAATAAACTAATTATGAAGTCTGTATTAATTACTGGGGGGGCAGGATATATCGGCTCAGTTTTAACAGAAATATTATTAAATAAAGGCTATTATGTAACTGTTATTGATAATCTCTTATATAAACAAACCTCTATTGCTCCCTTTACGTATCATCCTAATTTTGAACTTGTGTTAGGTGATGTAACTAATGAATCACAACTTAAATCATTAGTAGAAAAACATGACGTAATTATTCCATTAGCTGCTATTGTAGGTATGCCTGCTTGTAAAATACAACCTGAATTAACAGTTAAAGTTAATTTTAAACAGATAAAAAATATTACAAAATGGATCACTAAAGATCAAATATTATTAATTCCAAATACTAATAGCCAGTATGGCTCATCAACAGAAATTATTACTGAAGAATCACCATTTAAACCATTATCATTATACGCTGAAACTAAATGTGATGCTGAAAAAGCAGTATTAGATTCTGGTAATGGCATTGCGTTACGTTTAGCAACTGTATTTGGTATGTCTTACAGAATGAGAATGGATTTACTAGTTAATGACTTTGTTTATAAAGCATTAACAGACGGTTATTTAGTATTATTCGAATCTCATTTTATTCGTAATTATATTCACGTTAGAGACATTGCTAATACATTTTTATTCATGATTGAGAATTATGATAAATGTAATAATAATGCTTTTAATGTTGGTTTAACAGAAGCTAATTGTACTAAATTAGAATTAGCTGATAAGATTAAACAATTTATTCCTGATTTAGTGATTGTAGAAAACAATTTCAAACAAGACTTTGATCAGAGAAATTACATGGTTTCTAATGTTAAGTTGGAATCTCAAGGATGGATACCTACATTTACATTAGAAGATGGTATTCAAGAATTGATTAAAGGGTATCAATTAATTACTAAATTTAAAAATAAAGATTTTACAAATCTATGACAACTTATTATAATATTATGCCTCCTCCTGTAGAATTAAAATCTAAAATAGTTGTTTTAGATTTAGGATCATTTGAAGGTTTTTCTCCTATATGGGATGAATTAAAAGATAAAGTTGAACTTATAGGAATTGATCCTTTTGAACCTGAAGGGGTTCGTTATGGTAAATTTAATAGAAAAGAAACAACCTTTAATTGTATTATAGGGGATAAAAATCAATCAAACGTTGATTTCCATGTTTCAAGAAATAAACATGCCTCTTCTTTATTAAAAGGAAATAAAAAAGTAGTATCTCGTTACCATACCGAATATGATGGGGAGATACTAAGTGTTGATAAAGTAGAAGTAAAAGAAATAAAAGAATTATTATCAAATCAAAACATAAATGAATTTGATTTTTTAAAAATCGATATTGAGGGAATGGAATTAAACATTATGAAAAATCTAGAAAATATTCTTAAAAACAACTGTTTAGGAATCTTTGCGGAATGCTTCTTCCAGGAATACTATGTAGGCCAACCTCTTTTTTCAGAAATTGAATTGTTTTTACGTAATTTAGGATATCATGTGTTTGATCTGCAAATAGAAAGATGGGGGAGAAAAAATAATCCTCAAAAATATCACAACGGGCAAGTAATGTTTGCTAATACTTTGTTTTTAAAAGATCCAATTTTAACTAATGATATAGAAGACATAGAAAAAATTAAAAAATTATCTATGTTAGCTGAGTTATGGAAACAAAAAGACTTTGCCGATGAATTAAAAACACATTACAACATATGGTAAAAGTTTTAGTTACAGGAGCTACTGGGTTTTTAGGGAGACATTTAGTAAAAAAACTAATGGCCTTAAACTATAGTGTTTGTATTTCAAATACTAAAATAGCTAGTCTTGATAACATAAATAACTTATTCATCTACAATGATGTTAAGTTTGATTATATATTTCACTTAGCTGCTAAAACTAAAGCAGGAGATTATTGTCTTTACCATAAAGGAGAACAATGGATTGATAATCAAATCCTAAATACTAACATATTAAAATATTGGAAAGAATACCAACCCCAAGCCAAACTAATAGCAATGGGAACCAGCTGCTCTTATAGCCCAGATTATACAGATTTAATTGAAACCAATTATATGTTAGGCCAGCCTGACCCCGGATTGTATACTTATGCTATGACTAAAAGAATTCTTTTAAATGGTCTTCAATCTTTAGAAGAACAATATGGATTAAAATGGTTATATTTTATTCCATCAACATTATATGGTCCTGAATTTGAATTAGATGACTCTCATTTTATATTTGATTTAATTAAAAAAATTTACAAAGGAAAACACTTCAATTCAGAAGTAGAATTATGGGGAGACGGGTATCAAAAAAGAGAATTAATTTATGTTGATGATGTGATTAATATTATTTTATCTTTAAAAGACTTAGATAATCAAATTATAAATTTAGGTAGTGGGGATAGTAAAACTATAAAAGAATTTGCTCAAGTAATATGTGATAACTTAAATTACCCATCAGAATTAATAAAATACAATAAAAATAAATATGTTGGAGTAAAAGAAAAAAAACTAAATATAAGCAAAATAAATAATCTACTACCAAATTTTAAATTTTCATCTTTAGAATTTGGAATTTCAAAAACAATTAATTATCTTAATCAAATAGAAAATGAATAAAAGAAAATATTTACCAACACTTAGTGAATTAGTGGATAGATTATCTATCGTTCAACTTAAAGAAGTATTTATACCTGAGCACAAAAATGAATATGCTAAAGAAATAGCTGATATTGTTCACGATATTCAACTATTACTAGATGAACAAGATGGTAAAATAACTGCTGAAACTATTCGTGCTATAGTTGTATTATCACAAATGAATCTTCATATATGGCACAACGAATCAAATTATCGTAAGGGTATTAAAGACGGTAATAATCTAGAATTAACACATGGTTTAAACGGTATCCGTAATGTAGCTAAAAATCGAATTCAAGAGGTTGTGGGCGGCCGCAAAGACTATAAAATTGACTGTTTAGCTGCTGACTTTAAAGATTGGGAAATAAGTTGGTAATAATATGAAAAAAATATTAGTTATAGGTGATAGTTGTTCTGATGTTTTTGTTTATGGTAACTGCCCTAGGCTTTGCCCAGAAGCTCCTGTTCCTATTTTCATCCCAAAACACTCTGACATTATGGGAGGAATGTCTAAAAATGTAATGAACAATATCATTAGTTTAGGAATTAAATGTGATCTTTTTACTCAACCTGAGTTTTTAGAAAAAACTCGTTATGTAGATAAAAAAACCAATCAAATTATTATTAGAATAGATAACACAGATAACAAAGTTTCTAGAATAGATTTATCTAAGCTTCCTGAATTATCACAATATGACGCTATAGTTTTGTCTGATTATGACAAAGGATTTTTAGAAGAAGAAGACATATATTCTATATCTTTAAGACATCCTTTAGTATTTTTAGATACTAAAAAATTTTTAGGAGACTGGTGTAAAAATATTTCTTTTATAAAAATAAATAAACATGAATTTGAAAACACCAAATCAACCCTAAAAAACAGAGAATGGATAAATGGTAAACTGATAATTACCTTAGAAGACAAAGGATGCTCATACCAAAACATCCTCTTCCCAGTAGAAAAAGTAGATATTAAAGATATGGCTGGGGCCGGAGATACTTTTTTATCAGGATTAGTTGTAGAATATTTAAAATCCAATAATATAGAAAACTCTATTAAATTTGCTAACATATGTGCTACTCAGGTAGTACAGAAAAAAGGAGTAAGTATTGTTAAATTTAAATTATAATAATGAATATATTTTCTAGTTTTGTACTTAAAGAAAGATTTGATAAAGGATTAAAAGAATTATCACATGTTGGTTTTTCTTTATTTAATGATTATAGGCCAACACATAGTGAACTTTCTTTATCTCCTATTAATATATTTGTAGCAGGTGAGCCAAATGAATATTTTGGAAATCATGATTGGGTGATACAAAATAAAAATAATTTTAGTGTTATACTAACATGGAGTAATAAAATTTTAAATAGTTGTGATAATGCTTATTTTTGTCCATATGGTGAGTCTTGGTGGTTTGATAACCCATATAGTTATAAACCTATTAAAAAAGAATTTAAAACCTCATTTTTAAGAGGAACTAAACTTCAAGCTGCTGGGCATGTTGTTAGGCATGAGATATATAATAGACAAAAAGAGATTCAAACTCCTATACAATTTTGGGGAACATTAGGAAAAACAGATACATATGAAGAAATTAGGGATAATAAAATGTCTTCTTTTTACCCTTACATGTTTTCACTTTGTATAGAAAACAATACTCATAAAGGATATTTCACAGAAAAAATCACTGATTGTATTTTAAACAAAACCATTCCTATATATTGGGGATGTAAGAATATAAATGAATTTTATAATGAGAAAGGAATAATTACTTTCACCTCGGCGAATGATGCTATTAATATAATTAATAATTTAGCTGAAAGTGACTATAATGATAGATTAGAGTATATTGAAGAAAATTATCAAAAAGCATTTATGTATAAGGATTATATAAATACTATAAAAAATAAAATAATTGAAATATTTACCTATAATAAAATAATATAAAATGTTATTGAATTTAGAATACTTAATTAAAAAATACAATCTAAAAATAAAAGGGATTATCCATGGGGGGGCCCATTTGGCCGAAGAAAAAGATATCTATAGAAAATGCAATATTGAAAATGTACTATGGATAGAAGGCAACCCTGAACTAGCAGAAAAATGCACCAACATACTCTTAGACTACCCCGGAAATGAAGTATATTCTTTTCTTCTTTCCGACAAGGATGATTTAAATACTACTTTTCATATATCTAATGATAGCCAATGTTCTTCTCTCCTAATGTTAGAAAAACATAAAATATTTTATCCTCATATTGTAGAAAGTGATATTAAAAGCTTACCAGCTTATAGATTAGATAAATTTATAGATAATAATAACATTGATATATCTTTATATAATTTTATAAATTTTGATCTACAAGGAGCTGAATTAATGGCTTTAAAAGGAATGGGGGATAAATTAAATTATATTGATTATATATACACTGAAATTAGTTTAAGTAATTTATATGATGGATGTGTTTTAGTTGAAGAATTAGATGAATATTTAAGCCAATATGGATTTAAAAGAATAGAATATAAACTTACAGATAGTGAATGGGGTGATGCTTTATATATTAAGCAACCCAATAAAACTCAAATAGTAATACATATAATGCCAGAGGAACTTATCCAGTATGAAAGAATTGCTACTCAATTGAAATTAAGTTCTCAATATTTAGATGATCAAGATGATGTTTGTGTTTATATAACATTAAATTTGTCTCCAACTTTATATGATTGGGATAAATCTAATATTAAACAAAAGCAAATTATAAATGATTTTGAAGAAATAAATAAAAAACACTTTGATTGGTGTGAAACCAATTTTGAAATAATAACAGATAATAGTATATTGGGAACAACAGCCCAAAAAAGAAAAGCCATTAATAGTGCTGATGATTCTATTGGGCAATTTATATTTTTAGATACGGACATATATTTTCACGAGGCTACTCTAAAATGCCTACTTAATTCCTCAAAAAACATCCCAGATTGTTTTTATGTGGTTTGCCCCCAAACGGTAAAATTGTGGGATAATACTTGGGATGTTATAACTAATGAAAAATTCATTAATGAAAAATTTGGATTTGAAAAAACATTTGACCCAAATGAAACTTTAACCCAAGCTTTAGAAAATATATTCTTGTCTAGGCTGGATACATTTAAATTTGCTTGTGGGTGGTTTACTTTGTATTCAAAATCTTTTCTTAAATTGTTTAATATCCCTGAATCTTTTGGCCCCTATGGACCTGAAGATACTTTTTGGATGTATTCTTCTTTGTTAGCATCTCAAAAATACCCTAAACCATACTTAGAATATTCTCAAATAGATACAAACATATTTAGTTATATAGGACAATATGTTCTTAACGGGTTATATGTGACTGAAGACTATAAGTACCGTCCTGTAAAATACACCATACCCAGATATGATTTAAAATCTCATTTTCGAGCTAAAGCTGAAAAATATTTTGATATAGAACTAAAAAAAATTAAAGATATTTTATGATTACTTGCAAATTTAGCGGAGAATTAGGAAATAATTTATTTACTTTAGCAACATTAATAAATATTGCTTTAGAAAATAAATATGAATTTTGTATTCCTGATATTAGAGATTGCTATGTACCTATAACCAAGCGTCCTATAGAAATCCCACAGATGTTTGAATACCAATATAATATTCATAATTATTTTCCCCCATCGATATACACCAGTCCTGATATATTACCTATTCCCAAATTTAACTATACACCATTTAATATCCAAGATAATACCCAGATAATAGGATATTTTCAATCTGAAAAATATTTTGAAAAAAATAAAAATATTATCAAAAATATTTTTTTCAAACCTAAAAAAGAAATATTAGAATATATAAACCAAAAATATCTATGGGCACAAACAGATAATTATCTTTCCATTCATGTCCGGGTAGGAGGCGACAGGGTGTATATGCAAGATAAATTCCTTAATACTTCTATAAAATACTATCAAACCGCTATAGACATAATGCTTCAAAAAGACCCTAATATACACAAATACATTATATTTTCAGATAATATAAAATATTGTAAAAAAATATTTGGAGATGATGAAAATATAATGTATATTGAAAATGAAAAAAATTATATAGACTTATTTTTGATGTCAATGTGTAAACACAATATTATCGCAAATAGCACTTTTAGCTGGTGGGCAGCTTATTTAAATCAAAATCCTAATAAAATAGTGATAGCTCCTAGGTCAGAATGGTTTGGGCCGGCTTTAAAACATTTAAATCTAGAAGATTTATTTCCTCAAAATTGGATTACATTATGAATAAAAATTTCTCTTATTTTATAGAAAAAATCCAAAACGGAACTAATGACTCTGATAAGCATTTCTTAACATTATTTTCAATAGCATTAGCATCAGGGGCTAAACATATTATAGAACTAGGTGTCAGAGAAGGGGGAACAACTCTTCCATTATTAATAGCAGCTAATCTGAATAAGGGTATCTTACATTCAGTTGATATAAATAAAACACCATACATCCCACCATTAGATCTAAAATCAAGTTGGAAATTTTATCAACAAGATGCTATTCAATTTTTAGAGAGTTGGGATAGGGAAAAAGAAGTAGGACTAGTATATGTTGATGATTGGCATTCGTATTCTCATGTCAAAAAAGAATTAGAACAATTAGATTCAATTGTTTCTCCCAGCAGTATTATTGTGCTGCATGATTTGATGTATGGAGAGACTTGCCCTTTTTATCATTCTGATTTGACATCATCCGCCGGCCCTCAGTGGGCAGATGGTGGCCCTTATAGGGCCGTAGCAGAATTAAATCCTCAATTTTGGGAATTTGCAACATTGCCTTGGAATAATGGATTAACTATTCTAAGAAAAAAATACTCAAACAAATATAAACAAAGATAAATGAAGCTAGGATCAGTTGTTGTTAATAGAAATGATGGTTATAAAGATAATGAAAGAGGAATAATTCATTTTAAATCAATGTTAGAAACATTTGATGAAGTAAATTATATAGATTGGAACTCTCCTGAAGGCTCTTACATATGGAATATTAAAGATTGTTTACCTAAAACAGGTAAACTTAAACATTTTATAATCCCACCAGATATTGTAAAACAACTTATATCATACCCTGATGCTTCCAAATGCAATGAAACATTAAGCAGAAATATAGCGATACGCCGCTCTCAAGCAGATTGGATAGTTTCAACTAGTATAGACATAATACCCCCAAAAAGAGAAGATTTAATTGATATTATTAAAACACTGGATAAAAACACATTTTATACTATATCAAGAAGAGAATTACCACTTTCATTAGTAGAAAAATATACTTTAGATCAATGGGAAGAACTAAGAGAAGAAGCATCATCTGTAATACCAGAGCGACACTTCTCTGCTATGGTAACACCAAATGATCATTATAGTTTAATTAATTGTTGTGGTGATTTTCAATTAGCACACAAAGATGTATGGAATAAAATTAAAGGATTCGAAGAAAATATGATATATGGTTGCTTTTCTGATACTAATATACAGAAAAAAGCAATGCTGGAAGGATGTGGGTTAGAAGCAATATATAGTCTTCCATTATTTCATATTGAGCATAAGCCATATTCAATAAACGAAAAGGGAGAAAGAACACAATCTAAAGAATCTCATGGGGAATCGGCAAAGGCTGCTAATAATGATCCTTGGAGATTTGTAGAATATTTTGAAAAAACAGAAAACACAGAACATTGGGGGTTGGGTAATGTAGAAATAGAATTTGAAATTATATAATATGAAACATTTAGTATTAGGATCATCGGGGCAAGTAGGTTATCATTTAGTTAGTGTATTAAAACAACAAAACCAAGAAGTATTGACTTTTGATATTGTCGAATCTCCTAATCAAGATTTAAGAATATATACTAATGCTCTATTGGAAGAAAAAATTAAAGAATGTGATTTTATTCACTTTTTAGCCTTTGATATTGGTGGATCAGTGTATCTAGCTAAATATCAAAATACATTCGAATTTATTTCAAATAATGTAAAAATAATGAATAATACATTTGATTTGATTAAAAAGTATAATAAACCATTTATATTTGCTTCATCTCAAATGTCCAATATGTCTTATTCTACTTATGGTGTTTTAAAAGCAATAGGTGAACGTTATACTGAATCTTTAGGCGGGCTAACAGTTAAATTTTGGAATGTATATGGTTATGAACAAAATGAAGAAAAATCTCATGTAATAACAGATTTTATAAAAATGGCCAAAAAAGATAGAATTATTAAAATGAGAACCGATGGAGACGAAGTTAGGCAATTCCTATATGGAGATGATTGCGCAGAATGTTTGATAAAATTATCTGAACAATATGATAATATCGAACGCAATAAGCAACTTCATATAACCAGCTTTGAATGGGATTCCATATATAACATAGCTAAAATTATCCAACAAATTGTTTATTGTGATATTATCAAAAACAAAAACAAAGATACAATCCAGTTAGATAAGCGCAATGAGCCCGATCCTTATATTTTAAATTTTTGGAGCCCAACAACCAAATTAGAAGAGGGAATTAAAAAAATATATAATCTAATACAATAATTTAAAATATTTATAACTATGCTATTTGGATTCTACCATAAAACAGACAAAACACAAGAAGCTATCTCTCGCACAATAGCAACTTCACGATTACAAGCAGCAAAACATTTTGCTAGCCGTAAACAATTACCCCTTAAAGAATTTCTTAAAGTTTTTGGAGTTAAAAAAATAATTTAATGGAAGCACTTAGAAA
>Ga0214923_10003025_pt1 | contig 21501 bp, 20 predicted proteins | sample LL1510_MetaG_FD_177993 | JGI IMG/M metagenome (GOLD analysis project Ga0214923, IMG submission 177993) | Freshwater microbial communities from Lake Lanier, Atlanta, Georgia, United States - LL-1510 | ecosystem: Environmental > Aquatic > Freshwater > Lake | place: USA: Georgia | collected...
TCAACATAGGCGCTGCCCGCATCTTCTGGAAGGGCTTCGAGTCGCTCAACAATGACGTCGAGCAGGTCGCCCGAACCGATCCCGTGTTGAGCGCTCACCGTATGCAGGCGATCAAAGCCGAGAGCAGAGAACTCCTGCGCTGCACGATCGCGTTCAATATTGTCCGCCTTATTCGCCACCAAGATGATTGGCTTGCCGCTACGGCGTAGTAGCTGCGCCACCTCGGCGTCGCCAGGGTTCGGGCCGCTCGCTGCGTCAACAAGGAGCAGAATCAGGTCGGCGGCGTCGACGGCGATGCGAGCCTGATCCTGGACCCCAATCTCAATCGGATCACCTACGGCGGGCTGCATGCCGCCCGTGTCCACCACACGAAACCGCATCCCATTCCACTCGACGATGCCGATGAGTCGATCGCGCGTTGTACCGGCGCGATCTTCAACAACCGCCCGCCGTTCACCAACAAATCGATTGAAGAGGGTACTCTTCCCGACGTTTGGACGCCCAACGAGCGCTACAAGTGGCAGCCGACGCGGTGAAGACTCAGCTTCGGCTTCGGCCTCGAGCTCTTCCTCACTCATGCTGGCGTACCACTGGTAATCGAGGTAGTGCGATATTGCGGCGTGGCGGCGGCCTCCAGGGCAGCTCGTGCAATCGCTGCCGCATTCGTGCGGACGTGATCAGTGCCTCCAAGCTCGGCGATCTTGAGCGCGACGCGCTCAAGATCCTCAATGGGGGTGCTGGTCCCGCCGGTGATGCCAACGGTGTGCACGTTTTCGAATAGGGCGGGTTCAGCGAGGCCCTGCGCAGATTCGATCTGCACCGCGCGAGTGCCACCGATCTCACAGAGGCGCGTGAGCTCTTTCGTGTTGGCGCTCCGGCTACCGCCCACCACGATCATCAGTTGAACCTCACGGGCGATCGCAATGGTGTCCTCTTGGCGGCGAATGGTTACGGGGCATACCGTATTGATCACCTTGAGCTCATGGCAGCGCGACACAAGGAAAGCGGCGAGGCGTTCAAACTTCCACGGGGGTTGGGTGGATTGGGTGATCAGGGCCATGCGCTTGCGCCGCGGAATGGTAGCCCAGTCCTCCTCTTCATCAACCAGGATGGCGTCGGGGGCGAACCCGAGGAGGCCGACAACCTCTGGATGATTTGGCGTGCCGAGGAGAACGATCTCGTACCCCTCTTCGACGAGTCGCGCGAGTTCGCGATGCTCCTGCGTCACCCAGGTGCAGGTGCCGTCGATTACCTCGAGGCCGCGCTCTGCTGCACGACCGAGCACCTCGGGGGTCACCCCATGTGCACGAATCACGACGGCGGTCCCCGACGCGACCTCATCAAGGTGGTCAACGTTCTCAATCCCGCGGGCGCGTAGATCGGCGATCAGCCCCTCGTTGTGGACGACATGCCCCAGGGTGTGGGTTTCTTTTCCAGAGGCACGGGCGATCTTGGCCTTATCAATTGCCTCACGGACGCCATAGCAGACGCCTGTGCGCTTCGCGATGACAATGTTCTCGACGCTTCCCATGCGGGCATTATCGCCCACCCCGCCCCTAGGGCCGATTCGCCTCAGGGAGGAGGGCTGCAACAGCATCGTGAATGGCGCCGCTCACCGCGGCGAGCTCGGGTCGGGACCCCTCAGCACGCGGCATCACCACCGGATCCCCAATCGTCAGCGTGACGCGAGGGACGCGTCGTGGGATCAGCGAGCCCTTCCGCCAGAGACCGTCCGTGCCCGTGACCGCGACCGGCAGGACTGGGACACCACTTCGCAGCGCGAGGAGGGCCGCTCCATCGCGAAAGGGGCGCAGGATGCCGTCAGGCGATCGTGTCCCCTCTGGGTAGATCCCAAGGATACGCCCCTCGCTGAGGATCCGCTCGGCGAGGCGGAACGCTTCAAGATCGGCCGCCCCGCGCCGCACCCCAAAGACCCCATTCACTCGCAGGAACCAGCCGACCAGCGGCCAACGCATCGCCTCCGCCTTCCCCATCCAGGTCATCGGACGGCCGGTTGCGGGGGTGAGCCAACAGGCGAGTAGGACAGGATCGACCCACGAGATGTGGTTCGAGGCGAGCAGTACGGGTCCAGTTCCTGGGATGCGCTCGAGACCCTTCACCGCGATCTCACCCGCCAGACGCTGCATCGCCCAGCGACCGAATCGCTCCGAGAGCCGCATGCCGAGCGGAATCTGCTCCGCTGTCATCGCGCGACCTTGCGTGCCTCAGCGACGACCCGCTCCACCACATCAGAGAGATCCATCGAATCGGTGTGAATGGTGATGGCATCAGCAGCCGGAACGAGTGGGGCGATGGGGCGAGCCCGATCCTCGGCATCTCGCGCAATGAGGCTCGTCAAAATTGCTTGATGCTCTGCGGAACCAACGACATACCCGCGCTGCAAGGCACGCCGGCTGGCCCGAGCCTCCGCAGTCGCATCAAGGAAGATCTTGCACTCTGCATCGGGGAGGACCACGGTACCTATGTCGCGACCAGCAAGCACCGATCCGCCGCGAGCTGCGACGTTTCGCTGTACAGCACGAAGGGCATCACGGACGCTCGAGATCGATGCGACGGCTGGAACATAGAGTTCAACGTCGGCCGCTTCTAGTTGTGAATCTGTCAGGGAGAGACCGCCAATCACCATGGTGAAACGAGAGCCGCTCCCCTGCGCATCGGTTGCGTTGGCTAACTCCGTCAGGTCGCGGCGAACCTGTTCATGTGCAGCGCCAGCAACATCAGCAGCCGTTGTCGGGGCAGTAAACCAGCCAAGATCGATGGCGCGTCGGGTAATCGCCCGATAGAGCAGGCCTGTGTCGAGAAAGCCCATGCCGAGCTCTTCTGCAACGAGTCGACCGACGCTGCTCTTTCCACTTGAAGCTGGACCGTCAATGGCGATACGCATTACGCGCTCGTTGGGGCACTTGGTCGGGCTTTGCTCTTTGGTGCCGCGACAAGCGCACGCGTGAGCTCCTGGCGTTCGGATTCGGTGATGAGGCGTAGCTCACCCGGGGTCAGCCCTCCGAGGCGGACTGGGCCATATCCGACACGGATCAGACGAAGCACGGGGTGACTGATTGCGCCGTAAAGACGGCGCACTTCATGGTGTCGTCCCTCCCCGATGGAGATAAAGCTCCACTGGCCTGGGTCCATGTCGCCACCGCGTACATCTTCTGGAAGGTCATCGTCACGATGCACGCCGCGTGCCTCGATGGCGTGTGCCCAGCCATCGGTGAGCCGTATACCGGCGCGCAACCGCTGAAACTCGCTCTCCCCCACCATGGCCTTCGTTGCTGCGGCATACGCGCGTCGTAAACCGGCACGAGGGTGCGCGAGGGGCGAAACGACGCGCCGCTCATCGGTCAGAAGCAGGAGCCCTTCACTCTCGCGGTCAAGTCGTCCAATGGAAAGCATGCGTGCGGCGCGTTCGGCGCCAAGGGCCGGCGTTAGAGCTTGTGGCAAGGTCACCGTGGCGTATGGGTCAGCGTGTGTAGTCGTCACACCAACTGGCTTGTACCAGGCATACACATCGGCGCTCCCCAGAGCATCCCCGCTCTCCGAAGAGGGGCGTGGCTTCGCAGCAAGTGCTTTGCCATCCAACTCAAGAGGGGCCATCGCATCGAGGCGCTCCCCGAGGGTTACCGCGCGTCCGGCCGTCGTGACCCGATGCCCAGCAATGGCCGTGTCGGCCCCGCGACGAGAGAGGCCAGAGCGTTCCGCAACGAGAACGTTGACGCGAATCAGATCAGTCAGTTGCTGCATCCTCTTGCGCAGGGGAGCTCGGAGCGTCGGAATCAGCATCGGCTTCGTCGCTTCGCTCCGCAGCAGCGTCTGGTGCTTCACTGCGCAAATCCATGTGACGAAGCGCCTCGGCATCACCTTCGAGCGCTGGCAGATCAGCTAGCGAGCCGAGGCCGAATCGGCGGAGGAACTCAAGCGTTGTTGCATAGCGAATCGGCCGCCCGGCGGTTTCCAGGCGACCGGCCTCTTCAATGAGCCCTCGCTCAAGGAGCACGCGAAGGGCGTAATCGGCGTCAACGCCACGAATCTCTTCGATGCCGCCCTTCGTGACCGGTTGGCGATAGGCGATGACGGCGAGCGTTTCAAGTGGGGCCGCTGTTAGGTCAGAGCCGCCTGTGCCAACCCAGGCGAGCACCGCTCGGGCCTGTTCCGCGCCGCTAGCGAGCTGCAGCTCGTCCCCGTGGGTGATCAGGGTGATGCCGCGTTGTGCGAGGGCGGCAGTGAGCGCTGTTACGAGGCGATCGAGATCGGCCTTTGAGGCTTCAAGAAGCTTCGCAGCCTCTCGCCGAGTGATCGGACGATCAACAACGAAGAGGAGTGCCTCGAGATCTTCAACTGTCGCCACCCACGGCGCTGCGGCTACGCTCTCTCCCTCAGTGCTCATTCGCTCACCCCCTGCAGAATTGTGATTGGTCCCCAGAGCGCATCTTGACGCACCTCGACCTCTCGACGCTTGGAGAGCTCCAAGAGTGCCAAGAATGTCACCGCGATGAACGATCGATCCTGGCGGTCGCCAAGGAGGGTCTCAAGGTCTACCCCCACTAGGCCGTTGAGGCGCACCGCCTCACGGATGGCCGCGATTCGGTCGCCAATGGAAACCTTTATGCCCACTGGGGCGGTCGCGAGAGCAGCGAGCGGCTTGCGGCGAAGGGCGATGCGCCCCATGGCGCGATGGAGGCGCTTTGGGTCGGACTTCGTTGGAACGATGGGCTCAACGGGGGCAGCCTTCGGGCCAGGGAGTTGGCGCGTCGGCGGTTCGCGATACCAGAGCGGCTGCATCAGGCGATCGCCCAAGACCCGCGCCGCATCACGGAAGACCCGGTAACGCAGTAGTCGAATGCGCAGTGTGTCGGCCTCATCCTCGACGTCAAGATCATTCACGAGGTCTGGCGCAGCCGCGATCGGGCGTGGCAGGAGTGCGCGGCTCTTCAGCACAATGAGCTGCGCCGCCACGGAAACGAACGACGAAAGTGTCTCTAGTCGATCATCAGGAATATCGGCGAAGTAGCGCAGGAACTCATCGGCAAACCCAGCGAGTGGGACCCGGCGGACATCCAACTCATCGCGCTCAATGAGGGCGAGCAGAAGACCATACGGTCCGCTGAACTCCCCAAGAGCGACATAGGAGCGGGAACGCCCAAAGAGTCCGCCTTGCTCGCGCCGGAAGATGACACCCTCAATATCAGGGACCGATGGATCTGGAAGCTCAAAGCCTTCTGCGATGCCGCGGACACTCATCGCGGCAGACCACTATCCAAATCTAGAAGCAGGCGGGCGCGGGCATCGATTCCCGTTGACCTACGTTGTGGCGTGATGTGCGATTCTTGGCGGGCGAGCTCGCGCAAGATCGCGATCGTGCCCCGCGGCGCACCAAGTTTTTCCGCGAGCTTCGGCGCAGCCGATGCGTGTCGGCGCAACGTTTGTCGCGATTGCGCGAACGGGCCGCGTGCGCTCCGTGTGACCGGTGAGCCCTCAAGAACATGCAGCACACGGGGCAATAGGCCGACCTGCCCCTTCGGGAGGTCATGGAGTAGCGCTGCAAGTTGGTCATCGGGCTTTGCGCCAAGACGGCGCAGACGCGCCGCCGTGCGCGTTGCAGAGGCCTGATCGGCGGGGTGTGCCGCGGCAAAGGCTTGACGGGCACGCGGTGTCGCTCGGATGGCTCGGAGATGCGCGTCGCCCTCGGCGCCGACAGAGGCAACGAGGCCGAAGCGAGCTACCTGCTGACGGCCAACCGCCGTGAGGTGAGCAAGGACCTGCCAGAGTCGGTGGGTACGAATTATCACGTTCACACCTGAATCCTACCGCCTTGCAGGCTGCTTAGGCCCTCGGGTGGGCCTTCCGATATGAATCCCGCACGTGGCTCCCAAGGAGGTGGGTGTAGAGCTGGGTCGTTGCGATATCCGCATGTCCGAGTAGTTCCTGCACGACGCGGAGGTCGGCCCCGCCATCGAGGAGGTGCGTCGCAAACGAGTGGCGCAGCGTATGGGGGTGGATCTCACGTCCGAGATTTGCCGCCACGGCCGCAGAGCGAATCGCAGACCACGCCGACTCCCGTCGTAGCCGCACACCACCGCGCGCGAGGAGAAGCGCTTTTGGCTCGGGTGCCGAGCCGCTCGCACGGCTCGGTGCCTGCTGATGAACTGCACGCCCGTGGCCAAGGTAGGCCTGAACCGCGTCAAGTGCCGGCTCCCCAATTGGCACGATGCGCTCCCGTCGCCCCTTGCCAAACAGTCGCACCGAACCATCGACGAGGTTTACTGAATCGAGGTCCAGATCAACGATCTCACTGACGCGACCGCCCGATCCGTAGAGAAGTTCACCAAGCGCGCGGTTCCGCAACGCATTCGCGCGGGCAGCATCGCTTTCATCGGCGGGATTGCCGAGCGCCGTCAGTAGACGCTCCACCTCCTCTACGCCCAGCACCGTTGGCAAGGTGCGACGCGATCGCGGCAGATCGATCTCATCGCTGATGGAGCGCGCGATGATCCCTTCTCCTTCAGCAAATCGATAGAGGACGCGCAGTGCTGCTGCTCGGCGACGCATGGTGGAGAGCGCGTTCCCCGGCTGAGCGATCCACTCTTGCGCCGCCTTAGCCGAACTCTTCCAGGCTCCGCCCGCACCGAGTGATTCCGCAAACGACTGATAGTCCCCACGGTAGGCGGCAAGGGTACGCGGGGCGAGGTTGCGCTCTACTCCGAGGTAGAGAATGCAGGAGTCGATCAGGCGATCAATTTCGCTCCGTGACGCCGAGGGCATTAGCGGCCGCGACGAGCGTTGGACAAGAGCTCGTGTGCGGCGGCGGTGGCGCCGCTGCCAGCCCCGTCGCCAGCCAACATGGCGGCGAGCTCTACCACTCGCTCTTCGTCGGTGAGGCGCTGCACCTGTGTCAGGGTGCGACCATCTACCTCTCGCTTAGAGACGCGCAGATGAATATCGGCGTGGGCCGCCACCTGCGGTAGGTGCGTGACGCAGAGGACCTGGTGCTGCGTCGAGATTCGGCGCAAGCTTCGGCCGAGGGTCTCCCCCGCTCGTCCGCCGAGCCCAGCGTCGATCTCATCAAACACCAGGGTGCGAGCCTCACTTGCGTCGCTGAGCGCCTCTTCAATGGCGAGGGAGACTCGGCTCAACTCGCCACCAGATGCAATCTTGGCAATAGGTCCGGCTGGCTCCCCCGCGTTCGGGGCGAAGATGAACGACACATCGTCTCCACCCCCTTGGTCGACCGCGCAGGGCAACCCCTCAACGAGTGGGTCGCCATCGACACCACCACGATGTACCAGGGGGATCGCAAATGTTGGGGGAAGTTCAAGCGCCGTCAGTGCCGCGTTTACCGCAGATGTCAGCGTGGTAGCACCTGCGCGACGCACCGCGCGAAGCGCCGTGGCGGCCTCACTGATACGGGTATTGAGCACCGTGAGCTGCTGAGCAATTGCGGTCCTTCGCTCTTCTGCACCATCGAGACGCTCTACCTCTTCACGCGCGCGTGTCAACGCCATGAGGAGGCCCGCCTCGTCAGTGCGGAAGCGTCGCTGCAGCGCCAGGAGCAGCGCTAGTCGGTCCTCGAGTTCACCTAGGCTGCGCGCACCTCCAGCGAAGGGTGTGAGCCCAGCAGCCTCACGACCAAGGTCATCAATTTCAATGGAGAGGGCGCTCACCCGCTCTTGCAGCGCCGTGGCATCGCCATCGAGCCGGGCCAGCTCGCGAGCGATCCGCTCGGCGGCTGCCGCACGGGCGCGGAGGCCGCTGCGATCCTCGTTCAGCGCCTCGCGCAGCTCGTCTTGCAGGGCGGAAATTCGCTCGCTGTTTGAGGCGCGGCGCAACTCTTCTTTCAGTTCGGCCTCTTCCCCCTCGCGCACGTTGGCCGCTTCAAGATCGTCGCGCTCTGTGCGTGCAACCTCCAACAGAGCGAGGCGACGCACGTCATCGCCACCGAGACCTTGGAGCTCCTCGCGTAGGGCGCCGCGCTGCTGAATGAGACTCGCCACTTCGGCACGATGCCCATCGGCCTTTGACCAACGATCGAGCAGGTCGCGCTGTCGTGCTGGGTCACCGAGGCGCTGCTGGTCATGCTGACCATGAATATCAACAAGAGGGCCAATCTCGCCAGCGAGGCGACCGATCGTCACCAGTTCGTCGTCGATGCGGGCCACAGAACGCCCTTCGGCATAGACCTCACGAACGGCGATCTGATCCCGCCCCTGAGAGGAGATCTGCAGGTCGACCCGGAGACGGTCAGATCCGGCGCGTACGGCACCTGAGTCTCCGCGACCACCACGCGCGAGCGCAAGCGCGTCAACAAGGAGTGACTTGCCCGCTCCAGTTTCGCCGGTGAGCACCGTGAGGCCGAGTCCAAACTCAACACGGACCGCATCAATGATTGCGAGGCCGGCCACGCCAAGCTCGCGAATGTGCGAACCCTTCGGCGCACTCACCGTGGGAGAAGGTCGACCTTCTGGCGGACCAGATCCCAGAATGGGGCGGCGCCCTGTAGCTCGACGAAGTTGATTGGCTGCGCAGCTTCGGTCACTGAGACGCGATCACCGATCGTGAGGGGCTGATCGATCCAGCCGTCGATGGAGACGACCGCATCCTCACCATGCACAATCGTGCACGTCACCGTTTGTGTTGCAGAGACGGTGACCGAGCGCAGCGTGGCAAGGTAGGCAGCGATTGGCGTCACGATGAGATTGCGACTCGTCGGCTCGAGAATTGGCCCACCCGCTGAGAATGAGTAGCCGGTTGAGCCAGTCGGCGAGGAGACGATCACGCCGTCGGCAATATAGGTCGCTAGGTGGCTCTCCCCCACCGCCACATCAAGCCGAAGGACGCGGGGCAGGCGACCGCGCGCGACCACCACATCATTCAACGCGTCAATCTGTTCGGTGCGTCCATCACCATGGTGAATGGTTGCGCGGAGCGCCATGCGGGGCTGCGTTGACCAGCGCTTGGCAAGGAGCGCGTCGAGGGTCGGTTCGATCTGGAAGGCTTCAGCGCGCGCGAGGAACCCGATCTTGCCTAGGTTGACGCCGAGCAGCGGGGTGGCGGTGCCAGCAACGGCAGAGGCGGCGCGCAAAAAGGTGCCGTCGCCGCCGAATGAGATCAAGACCTCGGTGTCGGGGAGCGCTGAACGGACTACAGCAACCTCTTCGGCGGCATGCCCCCAGTACTCCACTCCGTTGGCGGCGCACCAGCCGGCAGCCTCATCCCACGCCTCTTGGGCAAGGTCGTTGGTCGGGTTGTAGACAAATCCGAAGCGGCGCATGCCCACATCATCGCACATGAGAATCAGCGTTCGCGTTCCCCGCAGGGGGCTTCGGGGCGCGGCGAACGGCGAGGATTACTGGTTGCGCACGCTCCAGGCGGCTCGAATGCGGCGCTCAATCCCAGCCTCATCAAGGCCGATCAGTGTGCGGAGATCTGAGACGCTGCCGTGGTCGACGAAGCTGCCAGCCGGGATCCCGATGGTGTCGACGGCGGCCTTGACGCGGCGCCCCGTAGCCGCTTCGTGCGCCGCCAGCGACTCAACAACGGCACCACCAAAGCCGCCCGCTTCAACGCTCTCCTCGAGCGTCACGATGAGGTCGGCGGTCTCGCCATACCGGCGCACCATGGCGTGATCAAGTGGACTCGCCCAAATTGCGTTGACGACCGCGACGGAGATCCCCTCGGCGCGCAGACGCGCCGCGATAGGCGCGACCCGTTGAATGATCGGCCCAAAGGCCATGATCGCGATCTGGCTCCCCTCTTCAAGCACCTCGGCAACGCCAACCGGCAGGATCGTTGGAGCCACCTCTGGAACACCCACCACGCTGTCTCGTGGGTAGTGCAGGGCAAATGGATGATCCTGTGCCAGTGCGGTGCGAACCAGCGAGCGAAGCTGCTGCTCATCTTTTGGCGATGCGATCAAGAGCCGCGGGATCTGACGCTGGGCAGTGAGCATGAACATTCCCTGATGGCTGGTGCCGTCTTCGCCAACGAGCCCTGCACGGTCTACCCCGATGAGGACTGGCTGATCGTTCTGGCAGACGTCGTGCACGATCTGGTCCCAGGCACGCTGCAGGAAGGTTGAATAGATCGCAACGACTGGTCGGCCGCCACCCATGGCGATACCGGTTGCCGCAGCGACAGCATGCTGCTCGGCGATGCCAACGTCATAGAAGCGGTCTGGATAGGCCACAGCGAACTTGTCGAGGCCGGTTCCTGTTGGCATCCCTGCGGTAATAGCAACGATGCGCTGGTCAGTCGCAGCGGCGGCAACCACTTCGGCGGCGAAGAAGGCGGTGTAGTTCGGCACCTTGGCCGGCGTTGCGATCGGATCAGCGCCAGCCTTGCCGTAGCTATCGGTCGCGCCAACTGGGACCTTGGGGAGAGCCGCACCGTGGAAGGTGATTGGATCAACTTCTGCCGGACGGTAGCCGCGACCCTTCTGCGTCAGCACATGCACAATCACGGGGCCGTTCATGGTGAAAGCCTTCGCGAATGCCTCTTCGAGTTGTGCCCGGTTGTGACCGTCGAGAACTCCCACGTAGGTGATCCCGAGATCTTCAAAGAGACGCCCTGGCTCCTGCATGAACGCCACCACTGCGCGACGCAGTCGCTTGGACGATGCGGCGAGTTGCTTCCCAACGAGTGGTACACGCGATACGGTGCGGTCGTACCAGCTCTTGCTTTCGCGCCAGCGACCAGAGAGCTTCACCTTTGATAGATAGGAGGAGATTGCGCCGACCGTCGGCGAGATTGACATCTCGTTGTCATTGAGAACGATCAGCAGCGGTGTCCCGCGATCGCCAATATCGTTGAGTGCCTCAAGGCTTAGTCCGCTCATCAACGCAGCGTCGCCAACGACCACGGCCACCTTCTCGTTGCTGCCGCGAGCGTCGCGCGCCAACGCGAGCCCTTGGCCAATCGAGATGCCAGTGCCGGCATGGCCGCCATCAAACACATCATGTGGGGACTCAGTGCGGCGTGGGAAGCCGCCGATGCCGCCAAGCTGACGAAGTGTGCCGAATCGCGCAAGTCGACCGGTGAGCAGTTTGTGCGGATACGCCTGGTGGCCGGTGTCAAAGACGATGCGATCCACCGGGGAGTTCATCACTCGATGAAGGGCGACCGTTAGCTCGACAACACCGAGGCTCGGCCCGAGATGTCCGCCCGTAACGGCGGTAGTGGCGATAATCGCCGTCCGGATCTGCTCGGCAATCTGGTCGAGCTCGGCGCTCGAGAGCGTTTTCAGGCCGGCGGGGCCATCTAGGCGAGCGAGCAGGGAGTCAGCGCCAACGGCGCGCAGTGCGACCCCTTCGTCAGGCATCCTCGTCCTCCACTTCGTCGTCGCTCAGGGCCGTTGAGCCATCTGGGAGCAACTCTTCGACCCGCAGGCGCGCCGCCTTCAACTGCGACTCGGCGTGCCTTTGAAGCGCGACACCTCGTTCGTACTGCCCCACTGCAGCCTCAAGATCTGCATCGTGCGTCTCGAGATCATCCACGATGGAGCGCAGTTCCGCAACGGTCGCCTCGAAGGTTGCAGGGAGCGTGGCATCGGTCTCCACGCGTCGGGCGGCGCGTGCCGAGGTGACCTTACGCTTCGCCATCAGCCACCTCCCTCACCCGCTCTGTCACGGTTGCCCGTACGGCACCCTGCGACAAGCGGATCTGTAGCGACGTCCCAACCGGGGCATCTCGCCAAGAGCGTACCGCCCTTCCCCCATCCCCCGCCACAATCGCGTACCCCCGTGCGAGAACCCGCTGGGGCGAGAGGGCCCCGAGAAGGAGGTCCAGCTCCCCAAGGCCGTTCGCAGCAGCTTGGAGGCGTGCGAGCGCGGCACGAGCCAGATCATCTGAGAGTTGTGCGACGCGCTCTCGTGCCCGCTCAAGACGGTCGAATAGCCCAACATCATCGAGGGCGCGCGCCACCATCTGCAGTTGACGTTCCGAGCGGTCAAGCGCGAACGTCAAGGCCCGACCGCCACGATCCAGCACTCGCGCAAGGTCATGTCGCGTTTGCAGAAGATCACTGGAGAGCGCGGCGGCGCCAATGCTCGGCGTTCCGGCGCGCAGATCTGCGACTAGGTCGGCAAGCGTGACGTCCGACTCATGCCCAACCGCGGAAATCAGCGGGGTCGCTGAGGCGGCAATTGAGCGCAGCACCACCTCAGCGTTGAATGCACCGAGATCGTCACTAGAGCCGCCACCACGCGCCAAGAGGAGCACACTGATGGCATCGGGCCGACCACTGCGCCGCTCCTTGACGGCACAGGCGTCGATGCGCGCAATCGCCTTGGCGATCTCTTCGGGGGCACCCGCACCTTGCACTGCGGTGTGCACAACGACTAAGCGGGCCAGGGGCGCGTCGCGGCGAAGCACCCGCAGCACGTCATGCAATACAGCACCAGACGTTGAGGTTATCAATCCGATGCCGCGTGGCGAGTGTGGGATCGGCCGCTTCCGTGCGTTATCGAAGAGACCTTCGGTCTGTAGCTTTCGCTTGAGCGCTTCAAGCTCTCGCGACATGAGGCCTATCCCACCAGATCGCTCCACGGCTGTCGCGACTAGTTGATAGCGGCTTCGCGGGCTGTATAGATCAATGCGACCACGAACCACGACGATCTCGCCAACTGCTGGTGTCTCTTCGCCCGGGCGAATGGCGCCGCGGAAGCGCACCACATCGAGGGTGGACTCCTCATCTCGCAGCGTGAGGTACTCGTGCCCCGCAGAGCTGCGCATGGCACTCTGCACCTCGCCAGCAACGGCGCAATCAACTAACGACGGATCGGCGCTGATACGCTCCTTGATGCGCGCGGCAACCTCGGAGACGCTGAGCGCCTCGACGGGGCCGTCAAACGGGTTCAGACGCGCGTCTGGTACTCGCCCGTTCGTGTATCAACGCGAATGACATCACCCACGCTAACGAAGAGCGGTACCTGGACGACCAGACCTGTCTCGAGGGTGGCCGGCTTTCGTGTGCCAGTGGCCGTGTCACCAGCAAATCCTGGGTCAGTCTCAGTCACGGTCAGGTCAAGGTTGATTGGCAGCTCGACGCCAAGCGTCTCGCCCTCGTAGCTGACTCGGTCGAGCTGCAAGCCATCCTTGATGTATTCCTTTGCATCGCCAAGCTGCTCTGCCGTGATCACGAACTGGTCGTAGGTCTCTGTGTCCATGAAAGTGTAGTCGTCGCCCTCAGAGAAGAGGAACTGGGCGGTGCGACGCTCCATCGTGGCGCGTGGGAACTTTTCGCCCGCCTGGAAGGTCTTCTCAACGATGGACTGCTTGCGGACGTTGCGGAACTTGATGCGAACCTGCGCAGAGCCACGTCCCATCTTGATGTGGTGGTAGTCGAGAATCTGCCAGAGGTCGCCCTCAAGCTCAATCACGACACCCTTTTTTAGCTCACCGGTTGAGATCATATTGGACTCTCCTCTACTGGGCCGTGCGCTGCGGCAACGTCTGCATCTGGGGCATTCTAGCCGTCAGCCGACGATTATGGGATCCGATGGGAAGCGTGTGAGCAGCTCCAGCGTTCCCTTCGTGGCATCAACGGCAACGAGGTCTTCAATGCGAATCCCAATCTGATCCTCGAGGTAGATCCCCGGCTCAACGCTAAAGACGGTTGGTGATGGGAGCGGCTCCGTACTCGCGGCACGAGAGAGGCTGGGCGCCTCGTGCGTCTGCAGGCCGATGCCGTGCCCGAGTCCGTGATCGTAGATGCCGACCCCTGAGCCCATCGCTCGCCGCGTCTCTTCATCGCAGCTGCGACCCGAAGGGAGCACGCCGTTCGGCCCCGAAATGGCGCGTCGAAGCAGGTCCACAGTTGCGGCCTGGCCGCGGTGCACCTGCTCGTAGAGTGCAAGGTCTGCATCGCTCGCCGCCCCCACGAAAAGGGTGCGGGTCATATCGCTGCGATAGCCGGCAACCTGCGCCCCGAAATCGAAGAGGATCACCTCGCCACGCACCAGCTCGCGAGCCCCCGGACTTCCATGCGGCAGTGCGGCGTTGCCACCAGCGAGGGCAGCCACGTCGAACGCAAGTGCCTCAGCACCGTCTTCACGCATGCCGCGCTCCAGAGACCACGCCAGTGCCGCCTCGGTAGCTCCTGGGCGAATCTGGGGCAAGATCCGAGCTAGTGCGCGGTCCGCTACGGCACAGGCGGCGGTGATTCGTTCGAACTCCGCTGGCTCTTTGCGCGCGCGCTGTACGCCGCCGAACCCCTTCACCGGAACGAGTTCGACGCCCGTCGCAGTCGCAGCGATGCGCTCCCAAACGGCGTGTCGAACCGCCTGCGGATCGAGCGCACAACGTTGAACACCGTGCGCCACCAACCAGCGACCGATCGTCTCGCCCGCATCGCTGCCATAGTCAAGTGCCGTAGCCAACGGCGCCTCGCGTCGTGCCTGCACGGCGTATCGCGAGTCCACAAGCACGGCGAGATCGTCGCCACTGACCAACAGCCAGCCACTAGAACCGGCGACGGGCTCTTCATTCGGCCCGAACTCCATTCCCGAGAAGTACCGCGCATCGGCATGTGAGGTCAGGAGCAGCGCGTCAAGACGTTCCTCGGCTGCGCGTGCACGGAGAGCGGCAAGGCGATTCGGCCGCGCTCCATGATCGGCGGCGCGCCATCGTTCAAGGTCCTCTGTAGTTGGGGCGGAAGCAAACTCTTCAGGCAGCGGCAGTGAAGTGCGAACGCGCATTACTTCCAGCCGTACTTTCGAGCCTTCGCCTCATGCTCCGCAAGCGTCTTACTGAAGTCGTGACGGCCACCGCTATCTGGGATCAGCACGAAGTAGAGCTCCTTCCGACTCGAATCGGGCTTGCGCACCGCAGCGATGGAGGCCAGCGTTGGGGAGCAGAGCGGTGCTGGCGGAATTCCGCCCCGAACGAAGGTATTCCACGGTACGAGATCAGCGGGAACGCGCGGTGGGATCAGCCCCGAATACGGTTTTGCAGGGAACTTCCAGAACTCGTAGCTTGCCCACTTTGACAACTTCAGTTTGCGGAGTGCCGCGGAGTCGGCAACCCAGATGATGGAGGGATCAGCGAAGAGCCCCTGCCCAAGCTGCAGACGATAGGTATACACACCGGCCATTCGAGGTCGCTCATCATCGACGGCAGCCTCCTTCTCAACGATAGAAGCGAGGGTCAAGATCTGATTAAACGAATAGCCGCCAGAACTCCCGCGATACTGCTCCGGCACCTGCTGTGCGAAGCGATCAAGCAGGATGCGCACGAACGTTTCTGCAGTAGCCGAAACAGGGACGCTCAAGGAGCCGGAGCCGAGGCGACCCTCGAGGGTTCCCCCCTTCGGCAAGTCAAGCCATGGGTAATCGGCGATGAGCGCGGCGCTCGGATCGCGCAGGATGGTCAGCACATCTGCTGGCTCAAACGGGAGCTCCAGCGTGGTCAGCTTCGCAACGATCTGCTCGATGCGAAGTCCGGCGCGAATGTCGACACCGATCGTTGGCTCGCGATAGGGATCAGTCAGCGCGGTCGCAACCTCGGTGGGGGTCATAGAGGCTGCCACCTTGAACGTTCCCGCCTGTAGTTTGCCGTCAAGGCCAGCTGCACGCACCGCATAGATGAAGCCAACCTCGTCGGCGATCAGGCCAGTCTCAAGCAGTTGGTTAGCGATGGCGGCGGTCCCGGTGCCTGAGGCAATCTCCACAGTCACCAAGGTGGTATCGCTTCCGGCGGGAGCAGTCGTGCGTGTGCCGAGACGCTCCTTAATGATGTCACTAATGATTGGTAGCGTGGCGATTCCTGGGGAGCGCACACCCGCCGAGACCAGCGTGTCACCAATGAGTGGCGGGGCTGCGACGCGGAGCAGTACCGCAACTATCAGTAGGCCAGCCACAGCGCGCACAATCGGCGTTCGGCTCATCGGGCCGACTCCCGCACGTCAACGGCCAGCGTGGTCGGGTCGATGAGCAGTTCTGGATTGAGCGCATCTTCAAGGATCAGTCGCGCCGCCTCTTGATCAACGGCAGCGCGGCGCGCCTCACGTCGCGCTGGGCCTGGTGCGCCACCGTTACTCCCTCGCGCCGCTCGACCGAGCGATGCTTCCGCGCGCTGCGACGAGTAGCGCTCGTCAACGAAGGTGATCGGCAGCTGCAGCGCCTCGGCAACCTCGGTTGCCCAGTGCAGCGTGGCAGTTGCCTGCGGGCTCAGGTTGCCATCGCTGTGCAGTGGAAGTCCCACCACAAGCTCCGTCACGCGCCCTTCGACGGCGATGGTGCGTAGTCGCTCGGCGTCAGCTGACGCGGTAGGTCGACGCATCATCGTTGGGAGCCCACGCGGGGCTGCCACGTCTTCGCGAATGGCAAGACCGATGCGGCGTTCGCCGAGATCGATGCCAAGAGAGCGGCGTGGCGTCGTAGCGCTCATGAACGTGTCACCGCAACGCCGATTGCCTTGGCGAGCGCGTTCGCCGCCTCTTCAGCGCTGCTACCGACGGCGCCTCGACCTTGCCCCATCGCCGGTCGCCCACCTCCACGCCCACCGAGTGCGGTTGCCGCAGCGGCAGCGAGCGCACCAGCGTCATGCTCCGCACTCCCCTCAACGGAGACGAAGATCTCCGGGCTTTCGGCAGGGCGTACGAGCGCAAGGACGCCAGACCCCATGTGCTTGCGGAGCTGCTTCGCCGCCTCCTTCAGGGCCTCGTCATCTTCAACATCTAGCGTCGTCACAAGGAGTGAGATCTCACCCTGCTTCGTCGCCTGCGCAGCGAGAGCGGAAAGGTCAATGCGGACCGAGCCGCCAGCCTTCGCGCGACGCTTCGCCTCCTTCAGCTCCGCCTGCAGGGCGGCGATGCGCTGCGGCACGGTGTAGGGGTCTTGGGCGCCCGCCGCCTCGGCGCTCGCCTCAAGGGTGCGTGACTGCCGTCGTAGGAATTCGTCAGCGGCCGCTCCCGTGAGCGCCTCAATACGGCGAAGGCCAGATCCAATGCTCCGCTCGCTCGTGATCACAAAGCTCCCAATCTGACCGGTGGCGCGACAGTGCGTGCCACCACACAGTTCGTGGGAGTACTCCTCCATGCGGACGGTGCGCACGACCTCGCCGTACTTCTCATCAAAGAAGGCATCGGCACCAGCCTTGACCGCCTCGCCCATGCTCATGTGTGCAACGACGACCGCCATATCCTCGCGAATGGCGCGGCGAACCTCGGCCTCAGTCTGATCGCGTTCATCTCGTGTGAGTGAACGCTCAAGGGGATAGTCGAAGCGTAGGTAGTCGGGATGCACAAGTGAGCCGCGCTGCTTCGCCTCTGCCCCCGCCACAATGCGGATCGCCCGGTGCAGCACGTGTGTCGCGGTGTGGTTACGCATCGTGGCGGCGCGCCGAACCGCATCCACGCGCAAGGCGACGGCATCGCCCACCTTGAGAGCCGCTGCAGCTTTGACAGAGTGAACCGTGAGTGCGCCGACTGGGCGCTGCGTATCGCTAACTTCAGCGATGAGCGTTCCACGGGCATCAAGGATCTGCCCCGCGTCGCCCACCTGCCCACCGCGCTCGGAGTAGAAGGGGGTCCGGTCAACAATCAGTTGACCCTCCTCCCCGGCCGCTAGCGCAGGGACCTCGGCACCATCGCGAAGGAGTCCCACGATAGTGCTCTTAGTTTCGAGATGTTCGTAGCCAACGAACTCAGTCTCGCCGACACGTCGCAAGATCTCTTCGTAGAGGGCGGTCATCACAGCGATCTCCGCAAGGGCGGCCTTCTTGCCACCGCGGCTGCGTTCACGCTGCTCGGCGAGGGCGCTCTCGAAACCGGCGCGGTCAACAGCGACACCGCGCTCAGCGGCGAGCTCAACGGTGAGATCAATCGGAAAGCCGAAGGTGTCGTGCAATTTGAACGCGATTTCGCCAGCGAGCACTGGGCTTGCCGCTGGCAGATCGTCGGCGCGACGGCCAACGACGCTCTCCCCTGCACCGAGTTCGACGAGTGCATCGCCGAGCAGGCTTGAGCCGGCATCGAGCGTGCGCGCAAACTGCGCCTCTTCGCGCTCGATCCCTTCAAGGATCGCCGACTCTCCATCGCGTAGATAGGGGTACGACGGTCCCATGATTGCCACAACCTCGCGAGCAATGGTGCCGAGGAATGGCTTGGTGATGCCAAGCAGTCGCGCATGGCGGACTGCGCGGCGGATGATGCGGCGCAAGACGTAGCCACGTCCCTCATTCCCCGGTCGCACACCGTCGGCGAGCAAGAACGTCACAGCGCGCGAGTGATCGGCGATCACCTGATAGCTGAAACGCTGCGCGTCAAATTCCGCCATGGAGTGCTTGGTGATCGTGCGCATTGCCGCATGGATCGGCAGGAAGAGGTCGGTGTCGTAGTTGGAGAGCACCTGCTGCGAAACGCTGGCGAGTCGCTCAAGGCCCATGCCCGTATCAACGCTCTTGAATGGGAGCTCGGTGCGTCGACCATCGGGATGCTGCTCGTACTGCATGAAGACGAGATTCCACACCTCAAGCCAACGCGGGCAGTGTTCGGAGTGATCGGGCAGACAGTCAGCACCACACGAGAGATCTGCGCCGCGATCGAAGTGGATCTCGGAGCAGGGACCACACGGGCCGGTCTCCGCCATGCGCCAGAAGTTCGCATCGTTCCCCTTGTCAACGTCGCCCCAGCGCGCGAGGCGATCAGCAGGAACGCCAACCTCCTTCAACCAGATGTCGGCCGACTCTTGGTCGTCGCTGTAGACCGTGACAGCGAGGCGATCGGCGGGGATCCCCGCCTCGACGGTGAGGAACTCCCAGGCCCAGAGGATCGCGTCGCGCTTGAAGTAGTCGCCGAACGACCAGGAGCCGAGCATCTCAAAGAGGGTGTGGTGTCGCGGCGTTCGGCCAACCTCTTCAAAGTCGTTGTGCTTCCCGGCAACGCGGAGGCAGCGCTGGTAGTCAACCGCACGGCGATACGAACGAGTCTCGGCGCCACTGAAGAGCTCTTTGAACTGCACCATCCCGGAGTTCGTGAAGAGGAGGGTGGCGTCGCCAGCGGGAACCAGTGAAGCGCTCGGGACCTGGGTGTGTCCACGCGCCTCGAAGAACGCCACGAACCGAGACCGAAGGTCGGCGGCGCTCTGCGTTGGGATTCGAGGATCGCGTTCCACGCTCGGAGTGTACCCGAGGGGATCGTCGCCTTAGGGGCGCTGCCCTCGATCCCAATCAGTTGCAATTCGTGCAGTGAGCCGCTCGCCAAAGATCGCGCCGACCAGCGGGGCCGGCCAGGCGGTGCCGCCGACAGGGTAGAGACCGCCAAGCAGCCGCTCGGCCGCTACCTGCAAAATCAAGGCGCCAACTACCGCACCCAGCAGCCCGACCGGGAGGGATGCACGCGCTGAGAGAAGCCTGCCAACGAGCAGCGCCACCCCGACTGAGAGGGCGATGAGAAGCGGCGCCGGTTCAATCATGCGGAGCGTTGCGGTCGGGCAATTCGCGCGCCAGCGACGAGCGTCTCCCCGTCATAGAGCACAACCGTCTGCCCTGGCGATGGTGCCCAGAGCGGATCGTTCAGCGCGAGCGTTGCGGCTCCGCCACCGAGACCTGTCACCGTGCCCTGGGCGAGCGCACCGCGATGTCGAATGCGCGCCAGGCCCTGGACCTCCGCTCCATCACTGATGGGGCCCTCTGGGGTGGCCGCTTCAAACAGTGCGATGTTGCGCACATCAAGTGCTGCACGTGGCGCAATGGTGATCCGATTCGTCACGGGGTCAACCGAGCTGACATAGCGCGCTGAAACACCACTCCCTGGAAGACCCCTGCGCTGCCCAACGGTGAACCCTTCGCTTCCAGCATGCGTTCCGACGACGGCGCCCGACTCGTCAAGGACCTCGCCCGCACCACGTGCGGCACCACGATCGCGCAATAGGCTGCGGTAATCGCCGTCGGGGACGAAACAGATCTCTTGACTCTCGGGCTTCTCCGCCGTGACGAGGCCGCGCGAACGTGCGATCTCGCGCACCTCAGGCTTCGTCAAGCCGCCCAGCGGGAATCGAGCTCGCGCAATCGCAGCGCTGTCGAGTCCGTGCAGGAAGTAGGTCTGATCCTTCTCCGTGTCGACGGCGGCACGCAGTCGCCATGAGCGCCCGTCATCAGAGACAGCGCGACGTGCATAGTGCCCAGTCGCGACGGCATCACAGCCGAAGAGGGCGCTCCCCTTGCCAACAAGCGCACCGAACTTCACCGCGGTGTTGCACCCAACACAAGGGCTTGGCGTCTCACCGCTCTGATACGCCGCAACGAACGGTTCCAGAACCGCATCGGCAAACTCCTGCTCAAGGTTTTGAATATGAAACGGGATACCAAGATGATCGGCAACGCGACGCGCATCATCGGCGGCATCAAGGGTGCAGCAGCTCTTGCGGTGACCGTCGCGCTGATCGGCTGCGTTGTGAAGTCGCATCCACACACCGACCACTTCATGGCCTGCCTCAACCAAGAGTGCGGCGGCAACCGAAGAGTCAACGCCACCTGAAAGCGCAACCAGGACACGCTCTGGCGTAGTTGCCTGAGGTGCCGCCTGCCAGCCAGTGGGGAGTCCGCCACGTGCTGTCGTCACCAACGTCATGCTGGCACCGCCGTGCGCACGCGCTCTAACACAGAGCGCACAACCCCTGCGGCGTGACGTGCCTCCTCCACTGTTGATGTGCGTCCAAAGGTGAGACGGAGGCCGCCACGGGACTCCGCCTCGCTGTGCCCCATGGCCCGGAGTGCCTCCGATGGCTCGCGTGATCCGCTAATGCACGCGGAGCCTGTTGAGGCGGCGATTCCTGCATGGTCCAGCGCCGCCACGAGGTCATCCCCGAGCGCCCAGTCGGCGGCATATGAACGGTGTCCAACGAGGCGAGCCTCGCTCGTGAATGGCGCGCCAGTTGGCACCAGTCCGAGGGAAGTGAGTGAGCCGAGGGCATCGTCGAACGCGTCGGTGAGCGCGGCGAGGTGCTGGCGTGTTTGTGCAGCTTGGAGGCGGTGCGCGCGATACGCGGCGGCGAATCCAGCGGCAAGCACAACTGCCTCTGTGCCGCCGCGACGGCCGCGCTCCTGACCGCCACCAACGATGAGTGGTCGCACTTTGGTATTGGGTGCGCTGATCAGCGCGGCGATGCCGAATGGTCCACCGACCTTGGCGGAGCCGACAACAAGGTGTGCCGCTCCGGTCTCCTGGAGGTCGAGTGTGCGGTGATAGGCGGCCTGCACCGCATCGACCACAAGTGCGCCGCCGCCGGATGTGCGCCACGCGGTGGCGAACGTCGCCCACGGCTGGATCGTGCCGACCTCGCCCGAGGCGAGTGCGAAGAGCCCTACGGCTCCAGGGTGATCAGTGCGAAGCGCTGCAACCTGCATCACACCCTGTGGGTCGAGGCCGAGCAGCTCGACGGTGCCGCCCGCGGCGGCGTGCTGCGCCGCCAGGGCACGAGCGCCACGGTGCTCCCCCGCCGTCGTGACAAGCGAAACAGTTGGCGACAAGGCGGAGTGCAGGCCGAGGGC
>Ga0214923_10003026_pt1 | contig 21501 bp, 21 predicted proteins | sample LL1510_MetaG_FD_177993 | JGI IMG/M metagenome (GOLD analysis project Ga0214923, IMG submission 177993) | Freshwater microbial communities from Lake Lanier, Atlanta, Georgia, United States - LL-1510 | ecosystem: Environmental > Aquatic > Freshwater > Lake | place: USA: Georgia | collected...
GAGCCCACATTAAAGAGAAACTTCCTCGAAACCTTGAGACGTTCGGGGTGCACATCCACCCGGCGAAACTCGATAGGCCGGACCTCATGATCCTTGATAAAGACCGCTGGACGGTGAGTGTGCCCCAAAAAACACAACGAAGTCTTCTGATAAAGAAAACTCGTTTCAGCCTCTAAGCGGGTGGAGACATACCCCCAATGTTCCGGTCCATCCAGGGTGGCATGAACCAGAGTCCACGAATCCCCCACCTTCACGTACGGCAGGCGCCGCAGATAGTTCAATTGGCCCGGGTTTAGTTTTTTGCGCGTGAAATCAAGGGCCCGCCGGGCGTCCTCGGAAAAAGAGGCCGGATTTTTGGCCTGCGTAACCCAGTCATCGTGATTTCCCCGAACCACGGGGCAACCCATGGCCCTCACCACCTCCAGGCACTCCGCTGGATTGGCACCGTAGCCGACCAAATCCCCGATGCACAGCGGGTGGGTGATTTCCTGCCCTTCCATGTCCGCAAGAACGGCCTCCAAAGCCTCCAAGTTTCCATGGATGTCCCCAAAGATTCCGTATCTCACTTTTTTTCCATCCTTGGTTGATCCTGCATCTCTTTTTCCAAACGATGAATTTCACGATCCACCACTTCCGGCTTGCGGGACGGATCCGGAGGCGTGCCCATCGTTCGCCTCAATTCACGAAAGTAGTCCAAGGCACCCTTTTTGTCGCCGGCTTTGTCCAAGGCATACCCGACAAACCGCTCCAGATAAGGAGGCGCATCCCCCTTGCTTAAAGCCTCGCGATAGCACCGGGCCGCCGAGGCATAGTCTCCCATGCGCTGCCAGTACAAATCCCCGAGCCGCTGAAACAAGAGGGCTTTCTCCGGGACAGCCTTGGTTCCCCTGTCGAGAAGATCGCGACCTGCCTCCACCCATCGCCTCGCCTCCATCCTCCGCCGCGTCTCGTTGGGTTCCCCCGAATACTGCTCCGCCGCGACGGAGGCATTCCAGGCCAGATGCCAAGAAGCCATGTCCCAAAAAACGGAAACCCGCGGTTGGAGCATGGTTGCCAATTCCAACGCACTCCTCACCCTGACCCATTGCTGCTCTTCCCAGGCTCCATGGGCCTCCAACATCAGGGCATTGGCCGCCAAGCCGCGAAATCCTCCCAGAGTCGCCAAAGCCAGCCCTTGCCCCACTTTTTCCCGGAGAGCCACGGCCGTCGGACCGGTAAATCCATAGGTATTTTGTCGCTGACCTTGGGTCATGCTCTTTTCCCACGGGACCTTGATCCCCCCCCACGCCAACAGCAGAGCCAAAGCCGATCCCGCAAACCCAAGGGGCTTCAGATATCCCGCCCTTCAAAAGCCAGGGTGGCTGCCCCCAGCAAAATAAAAACATAGACCACAGAATACCCTGCCACCTCGAGTGTCGATTTCCAATACACCGCATTTCCGGCCACGATTTCATCGATCAGGTTGTAGAGGTTGAAATCAGGGATCAGCAGGGACACGAGAACCAGAAAAGATTTGACCAGCCACCGCGTGGTTTCCCCCGATTCCAACCATTGTTCCCGGGCAACCGATTGAAGGTGCCCAATCAAATAAACCATCAGGGTCATCGCCACCACGAAGGTGGTCGAGGTGGCAATCGTGCTGAAAAAAACTGCCAAGGCCGCCACCACGGCCAATTTGACCCCGACCAAAAGCACCGCCTGTACCAGGCGGGGATCCCTGGCCTCCGCCCGGATGAGGGAGGCCACCGCCGGATCGCTCCCCTCCGAAGCGATCAATTGCCCCTCCTTCCAGCGGAGAACTCCCCAAATCGCGGCCGCCATGATGCCCACCATGACCAAAAGCAAAAACAACAACCCCAGATATTTTCCCCAGATAAATTCCCATCTCCGCAACGGCCGGCACAGGGCGGTTAAGATCGTCCGTCTTTCAATCTCCCCGGGAATCAGCTGGGCCGCCCCGAGGAGCCCGATCAAAAGACCCGTCAGGCCAATGGAGGCGTACCCGAGATCCTTGAGAAACTTGAACTGCTCTTGGTAGGAAAACTCCGTGAAATAATTGGCCCCACCCACCATCACCAGCCCGAACAAAAGAAGAACCGCAAACACCTTCTGCCGGACCGCCTCCAGAAAGGTATTCCCCGCCACCGCCAACACGCGTCGAACACCGCCGATCATTTTCGGATCTCCTCGGGCAAGCTACGCAGAAAATAGTCCTCCAACCTCTCACGGGGGGCCGACTCGGCCAGGAGTTGCGCCCCCCTCTTCTCGAGCCAGGCTCTCAATTCCCGGCGCCCGGCCTCCTCCAAACCCTGCACCCGAACCTGCCATTCGCTCTTTTTTGAAAGCAGATCCACCAACCTTCCTTCCCGCAATTTCTTGCCCCGGTGCAAAATGATCACCCGGTCTGCGACATCCTCCACCTGCTCCAGAAGATGACTGGAAAAAATCACGGTCTTTCCACGCTCCTTCAATTCCAGAATCAGATCCCGGATTTCCCGGGAGCCCGCAGGATCCACACCGGCCGTGGGTTCATCCAACATCAGGACCTCCGGATCACCCACGAGGGCCCCCGCCAAGCCAGCCCTTTGTAACATTCCCTTGGAGTAGGTCCGCAGGGGCCTTTTCCCCGCCTCTCCTCCCAAACGAACCATCTCCATCAACTCCCCGATTCTCGACTCGAGTTTTCTGCCCCCCATTCCGCTCAGACGACCGTAATAACGAACCAGCTCAACCCCGCTCAGAAAGTTGGGAAAATAAGGGTTTTCCGGCAAAAATCCGATCTGTCTCCTTGCGGAGATGGTTCCGGCACGAAATCCGCATACCTCCGCGCTCCCGCGGGTGGGCCGCAACAGTCCCAAAATCATCTTCATGGCGGTGCTCTTTCCGCTTCCGTTGGGCCCCAGCAAGCCGAAGACCTCGCCCCTCCTGACTTCCATATCCAAACCCTCCACCGCCAGAACCCGTCCGCGAAACCACCCCAGGGAAAACTCCTTGCGCAACGCCTGTGTCCTGACGGCCATGCTCATAAAATCTGAAATCCTTTTCTTCCGGACTCCGTCGGGGTCTCGTTCCCACTGGCCTCCCGGATAAATCCCGCCAAATGACTCTCCCCGATCTCCTTCTCCATTGCCTCCACCTCCTCCCGGTCACCCTGCAGGAACACCTCGACCCTACCGTCGGGCAGATTGGAGGCGTATCCGGCCACGGAAAACCCCTCGGCAATCTGCCGAACCCCGAACCGAAATCCCACCCCCTGGACCTTGCCCTGGTAAAAAATCCTCTTGGCCATCATCAGGATCAGCTTGCCCCCGAAAGGTTCTCGCTTCAATCCCTCCCACCCCAACGGGAGGCGGGGCCGAGGACCGGTTGCTCAAAAAAACCCTTCGCTCTTCTCCTGATTTTTCGGGAAACTCCATCGACATGCCCCACGTCGATCTGGCCCTCTCCACCTGTTGGCATGCGGAACGGAGCACCGACGGCTCCGCTTTGCTTCAGGAAGCCACCCGCATGGGCTTTGCCAAGGTCGAACTCAGCCACAACACCCGCTATACCCTTTGGCCAGGCATTTTGGCCGCCCACGAATCAGGTCAGGCTCCCAAAATTGAAGTCCTCCATAATTTTTGCCCGGTTCCTGTTGAGGTTCTTCGCCCCCATCCCAACGCCTACGAGTTTTCGGACTCCCGCCCTACCGCTCGGCGTCTGGCCGAACGACACACCCTCGAGACGCTGGAATGCGCAGCCGCCGTCGGCGCCCGCTTTGTGGTCCTCCATATCGGCTCCGCCGGCCCCCGTCGCTTGATCGACCCTCTGGAGACCATGGCCTTGGCCGGTCAAAGGGGCTCACGACCTTTCGTGGAACAGAAGCTCCACGCCATCCGGCAACACGAAAAAGCCTTTCAGGAAGCTTGGCCCCGGGTGGAGGACATCCTTCTCCGCATCGGAGAAAAAGCCAGCTCCTTGGGTCTCCGCCTGGGACTGGAGTGCCGGGAGGATCCTCGGGAAATTCCCCCGGACGATTTCTGGGACATGGTCCTCACCCGCCTTCCCGCCCCCACCTTTGGGTACTGGCATGATTTCGGACACGGCGCGACGAAACACTGGCTGGGGTACCTCGACCACGCCCAACATCTCCGCCGCCTGGCCTCCCGCATCCTCGGCGTCCATCTCCACGACTATCACCCGGAAAAAGGAGATCACCTGCCCTTGGGACAGGGACTCGTTCCTTTTCACGAACTTCTGCCCCTGATTCCGGAGGGTACGCACTTCTCCCTCGAGCTATCTCCGGATGTGTCCGCGGACGACGTCCATGCCAGTCTCTCATGGTGGAACCAGAACCGATCCCCCGTCCCCGCACTCTCCTGAGTCGGCTGGCTCCCTGGCTGCGCGTCGGCATCACCGCCGCCATCCTGGGTTTTTTGGCCGGGAAGGTCAGCTGGGGACACTTGGCGGAACGCTTCACTTCTGCCCAGCCGCTCTGGTTGGTCACCGCCTTATTCATCACCTTGATCTCCATCACGCTTTGCGGCACCCGGTTTTGGTTTCTTCTTCGATTGCAGAAAATCCACCTCAGCTGGTTTCGCACCCTTCACCTCACCTTCGTCGGATTTTTCTTCAACCTTTTCCTCATCGGATCGACGGGGGGTGACGCGGTCCGACTCTTTTATCTCATCCGCTGGTTTCCCGATCAGAAAGCCCGCTCCACCTTGGCGATTTTGTTGGATCGGGTGTTCGGGGTGGCTGCCCTCTTTGGGCTGGGACTTCTCTTCCTTCCCGGCGCCTCGGATCGTCTCCTGGCTGATGCCACCTTTGCGCCCCTGGCCCATGCCCTCCCCTGGCTGGGACCACTGGGCGGCTTCCTGGTTCTGCTGGCCTTTGTTGTTTCCGGATTTCTCCCCAAGTTTCCCCTTCCCGCCAAACTCCCCGGCCGTTCCGTCATCTTGGATCTCCTGCATGCCATGCGGGACATCATGCACGGGGGATGGACCACCGTGGGGCTGATCGCTGTCTGCTTGGCCGTTCATCTGGCGAGTTTCGGCGGCGCCACCTTATTGGCCCGCTCCCTTAACCTCCCGATCAACTACTCTCTAGCCGGTCTGATCCTGGTTCTCATCTTCTCTGCCGCCGCTCTCCCCATCAGTGTGAGTGGCCACGGCGTTCGGGAGGCCATGATGGTTTACCTGTTCCCCCACTTGGGCATCAGCCCGGATCCCGAAGCCGCCATCGCTTACTCCCTCATGATTCACGGGCTAGGTCTGTTCTGGAGTCTCTTCGGAGGATTGGCTTACCTCACGCTCAAATCCCCCATCAAGAAACATGATCCGTCACCCCGCCGCTGAGGAAATTGTCCGGCTACTGTCCCAGGCCGGCCATCGTGCCGTTTATGCCGGGGGCTGCGTCCGGGATGCCCTGCTGCATCGGCCTTATCCGGATGTAGATATCGCCACCTCGGCCACGCCCGACCAAGTTCAAGCGCTCTTTCCCAAAGCCTCCGACCCGCAGGGCAAAGCTTTTGGGGTAATCCGTCTAAAACAGGGGGACCAAATCTTTGAAATTGCCACCTTCCGGGTCGATGGCCCCTACCTCGACGGCCGACGTCCTTCCTCCGTCACCTTCACCACTGCCGAGGAAGATGCCCAACGCCGCGACTTCACGGTCAACGGCATGTTCTTCGATCCCCTGAAGAATGAAGTCCTGGATTTTGTGGGCGGAAAATCGGACTTGGATGCCAAAACCATCCGGGCCATCGGGGATCCGACGGCCCGCTTCACCGAGGACCGCCTCCGCCTTTTCCGGGCCATCCGTTTTGCCGCCCAACTTGGATTCAAGATCGAACCCAAAACCTGGGAGGCCCTTGTTCGCCTTTCGCCCGATTCAAAGAACCTGGCTCCGGAGCGTGTTCGCGACGAGCTGGTCAAAATCTTCACCAGCCCCGACCCGGCCTTGGGCCTCGATCTTCTCCATGACTCCGGCCTGATTTCCGTCTGGTTGCCGGAACTGCTGGAGATGCGCGGCTGTGCGCAGTCGCCCGAGCACCATCCTGAGGGCGATGTGTGGGTCCATACCCGACTGCTCCTGACCCACCTGAAAAATCCCTCCCCCGTTCTCGCCCTCTCCGCTCTCCTGCATGATATCGGCAAACCCCGCACTTCGCGGACCGAACCCTCCGGGCGAATTCGCTTTTTCGGGCACGAGGGGGTCGGGGCCCGCATGGCCGAGGAGATTCTGCGCCGGCTCCGCTTCTCCAACGATGACATGACAGCCATTTGTGCCTGTATTGCCAATCATATGGCTTTCAAGGACGCCCCCCAAATGCGCGTCAGCACCCTAAAACGACTGCTGGCCCGTCCCACCTTTCCCGAGGAACTCGAACTGCACCGCATCGACTGCTCCTCCAGCCATGGGGAACTGGACATCCATCGCTTTCTCCTCTCCAAACAGGCGGAATTTTCCCAGGAAGAGATTAAACCCAAGCCGCTCATCACCGGCCACGATCTGGTGAAACTGGGAATCACCCCCGGACCCAGGATGGGCGAAATTCTAAATCAACTGATGGATGAACAATTGGAGGGTCGCCTAACCGACCAAAAGGATGCCCTCAAAAGGGCTGGCGAGTTGGGGAAGGCTTCGAGTTAGCGGCGGAGTCGCCGAGCGAAAAACAAAGCCAACCCGCCAAAACCCAAAAGCGAGAGCGCGGAGGGTTCAGGGATGGGTTGTAAAATAATGTCGGTGAGGTAGGCGCTGGCTGTTCCGTTTTGGGACCAAACAGTCACATTAGGGGTGATGGCCAGAGAAATCTCCGTCACTTTCATGGTCGGGGAGGTGAAAACCGTGGGAAATAGGGCGGCAACATCACCACTCCAATTCGCTGTCCAACTGCCTGAGCTAAATTCGGGATTGGGTGAATCCACGTAGGTTGAAGCAGAGTAGGGCGCGGTAGTCGAACTATAGGTGTAATCGACTTTCAAGGAGAGCCCGACAGTAGGTGGACTGGCCAAAAAAGGATTACCATTCACACCGGTCAACGTGAGGTTGAAAGGAACCGTGACATTAAATCCAGCGGAACCAGTGGAATAGTTGGGAGCTGCGATGTAAAAAGTACCGTCGGACTTGATGTCGAGTCTGCCAATGGTCGACGGAAGTTTGGACGACATGTTCAACCCAAGGTTGCCAGTGGAAAAATCGATGACTTGATTGGTTCCCGAGGATTGGGAAGCAAACCCGTTAAAATCAATTTTCAAACCACTCCCAACAAGATCTGCAGAAACACCGCTCTCCCCAGTGGGGGAATAAAAACGGACGTTGGTGTAGTCGTAATTTACGCCATAGAAGTTAGTGGGATTGGTTGAAATGTTCGCAGACCAAGCAAGAGGCTGAAAAAGAATCCCACAGGCCAAGGTGAGAATATGTCGACGCACGAAGTCCATAAATGGGCAATTACTACAATTTTGCGCCTCAGTCCCAATTTGTCAATGGGGTGATTGGCTTGACTCTAAAAAGTTGAATTACAGCCTTATATCAATGTTTATCAATAGGATGCGCGTTTTCTTTTTAACGCAAAAATCCCCGCCAAGACAAAAAGAGAGCTTACATTGGGTTCGGGAACGGGCTGAATGGTAAAACTCAGGAACGTCAGGTACGAATTCGCGCTTCCCCACTGGGCGGTGGCGGAAACGGTGGCTTGAGATTCGACTCCGAGCTGGGTGACCTGAAGTGTGGGGGAACTGAAAAGGTTCTGAAAATCGCTCTTGCTGACTTCCAACCGCCCCCCCCAGGTGCCATTGGTAATGTCGCGCGTGACAGCAAGAGATGGGGACCAAGTCTTCGTGATGCCCCCGATGGTGAATTTAATAGGATCCAAAGACAGGGAGGTCTGCAGAACTGGAGTTCCACCGAAAGAAAAGCCGGATTCATTATAGGTACCCGCAAGGTCGATGGTTAATTTTTCCATCGCGAGACCGGTTGACGCCAAAGCAGTAAAAGCGAGCGAGGATGTCAACGATTTGGTCTCAAGGGTGCCTAACTGACTTTCCACCACGACGAAAGCGGAAGGCTTAAACTGAATCGCATCGTAGGGATTGGTGTAAAGTTTAGGATCCTCAAGATTGCTGGGTGGAACGTTCAGCCCAGTTTCACTCATGTTCTGAAATGAATAATAAGAGCCAGTTTGGGTCGCAAAATTCACCGTTCCCGCACGCCCATTGCATAAAGGTAGGCTCAGCAAAAAGGCTATGAGTAACGGAAACCGCATAGAGTTAATTAACAACAGACCTCAAATAAATCAAGGCTTCGAGAATATCTCAATTTATTTTGTTCAATATATTGATGCAAAATACTTTATATTTTTTGGGATTTTTCCGCTAATGTGGGTAAGAACAAGCGCGCCACGAGGGTTCTAGAGGAAAATAGATTGCAGATAGCCAAGGCTTTTAAGGAACCTAACTAGGCGTACGCCACAAAGGCCTCGTAGACCTCGTTCGGAATGTCCAGCAACTTGTAGTCGGCGGAGGAGACAAAAATCAACTGCTGCTTCCCTTTGCCCAACTGGTTCCCGGCGGAATCAAAGATGGCGTGCTCCAGGGTAACAAACTTCCGATTGTATTCCCCCACCTTGATTTTTACGCTGACTCTTTCGAACTCCCGCGTCTCCCGCATGAACTTATGCTCAAACGACCGCGTCAGGATGTAGTACGGCGTGGTCTTGAGGTTGAATTTCGGCAGGCAGCGGTTGAAGAAAAGTTCCCGCGTCTTGCCGACCCACATCGCATACATTCCGAAATACACATTCCCCACGGAATTCGTGTCTGCATAGGTCGCCACGAAGGTATGAACGAACCATTTCCCCTCAAAATGTCCAAAAAGATCCGTCGTGATCTCACCACCCGCCTTGGGAAAAGGCACCACCCGACCCGGTTCGATTCTCTCCTCCCTTTCCTCCTGCATGACCAACTCCCCGCTGGGACCCCCGGCCGATTTCTCCAACTCCTCTACCCCCCCGACAAATTCATGCCCCGCACCTGGTTTCAGGAGCATCCAGACGACATAACCCACCGGCAACACGGATCCGACCATCATGCCCCATGGGTTGGAGAGAAAATATCCGTAGGCAAAGATCACCACCGCCACGCTGCCCACGCAGAACATCTTCACCTGCGGAAGCGCATTCCCTTGGCCGGTATGAAAAGCCCGCACCAGGGCCAACGCCGCATACCCGACAAAAAAGGTGGCGTAGAAGATCATGAAGTATTCCAGCTCCAGCTTCAGCCAGACCGCGGCCACGGTGAAAAACCCCGCAAAGATCAGGGTGGGCAGAGGCGATCCCAGCAACGCCTCCGGCAACAGACTTAACGGGAAAGAGCGACTGGCCCCGCCCGGTTTACTTAGATACCAGCGCAGCGCAATGTAACCGCTATCCAGCGTGGTCAGGGCCATGATGAAGAGCCCCACCACGTAGGCGCCGAACGCCCACGGATGGAGGTTGGCCATGGCCCAAAGAAACTGCGTGATGCCGTCTTCGCCGTAACTCAAGCCATCAATCCCCTGCCGCATGGGCGAGACCCCGCTTTGTCCGGCTACCCAAAGAGCCAAACTGCCATGGGCCAAAAGCAGCAGAAAAAACAGGCTGCCACCGGTCAAATAACTGATCAGGGGAGATTTTCCTTCCCTCTGAATCTGAATGGCCCGCTGCCACTGCTGCAGGTCGAGCCACGGACCCAGAATCAACCCCACGCAGATCGGCACAGCATAGCCCCAAAAATTTAAACCCATGAAAGGGTTGGCCCCGGTCATCATCGGCTTGCCGTTGCCAATTCTCGGCAACTGAATCCAAAGAATCACGATCGCCGACAAGGCGATCAATCCCAGCACCCCGTGACTGAATTTGATGCGGCGAATATCAAACTCTTCCCCAAAAAGTGTGGCCGCCGCCAGAATGACCAGCACCGTCAGGAGAAGATAGAGCCCCGAAGGCTCCAACCCCAAGGGCTGCCAGGCGTAACGGACGAGGGCAAAAATTGTCAGGGTGATGGCCAGGATCTGGTAGAGGAAAAAGACCAGCCGGTAGGGACGCGACCAGTTGGCAAAAAAAGAGCCCAACGCGTCCGGCCCGTTGCCCCCGCGCCGGGCAATCATCTGGGTCAGGGCCCCAAAAAGCATCAGGCCGAGGGCATTGGGAAGGGCAAAGGTTAGGAGCCCAAAAAGCCCGTATTGCAGGGAAAACTGGACGCTGAAAAACAGTCCCAATCCCCACATCCACGACAAGGCAACGGAATTTCCCCAAAGAAAGTTCATCAACTCGAAATTCTATCTGTTCAGAATCCCGCATCAAGCCCCGGCGAAACGATCGCCGATACATGATTTCGAGGTTATCGAAACGTTATCCTAAAGGTAAGTGATCGGTTCCTAAATCCTATCTACCATCTTCCATATCCCAAACCGAGCGGGCGAAGGGATTGCCCCCCGCTGACCTGCCCCCCCCCGCGCCATCCATTTGTCGCCTCCGGCAGGTCGGTTTTTCCCTGCTCTCGCTTCGCTCGAGCGGGCGAAGGGATTCGAACCCTCGACATCAACCTTGGCAAGGTTGCACTCTACCAACTGAGTTACGCCCGCGATTCCAAGAAATGATCTCCCCACCGGGAGGCTGGTGCAACCCTTTTTCCGCCCCCTTCACACCCCGATTTCGTGTCTCTCGCCTACCGCATCGGCGCAGGTTTCATGCACCCGCACCCCTTTTCTTCCCGCCCGCACCAGGGCCTCCTCGATCGCCTTTCTGGCCAGCTCGGGCCGGTTGCAATCCTCGCTGATATGTCCCAGGAAAAGGTCCCGGAGTTCCGGGCCCGCAACCTCTTCCACCAACTTGGCCGCCGCCCCGTTCGACAAATGCCCATGCCGCGCAGAAATTCTCTGCTTCACCGACCAGGGTCTCCTCTCCTCCTCCCGCAACATCGCCTCATCGTAGTTCGCCTCCAGGATCAGCGCCGCGCATCCCTTCAACCGCTCCACCACCAACCGCGTCACATATCCCAGATCGGAAACCAACCCAATGCGGATCTCCCCCGCATGGATCCTCATCCCGATCGGCTCGGCCGCATCATGTGGCACGGGAAAGGTCTCAATCAAAAACCCACCGATCTCCACCTTCGCGCCCGCCTCAAAGGCCCGCCATTCCACGGTGGCCAACCCGGGCTCCAGCGCATCCTTCGTTCCATTGGAAGCATACACCGGGCATCGCCTCTTTTTCAGGAACGTTTTCAACCCCGCCGAGTGATCCCCATGCTCATGGGTGAGAATCACCCCCAGAAGCTCCGCCGCGTCCGCCCCCACGTGGGCCATGCGGGCCTCCAACTGCTTCGCACTCAACCCGGCATCCACCAAAATTGCCCTCCCTCCATGCTCGAGGTGCAGGGAATTTCCCCGGCTTCCGCTTCCCAACACCGTGAGCGTGACCTTGGCCATATCACCTTTTGCCTTTTTTCAAGCGCTTCCCAATCCCAAAATGCAAATCATGACCCTTTCCTTGCAACCGACGCTTCGGCAGACGACCTCGATCTCCCCCCAGGTCCAGCAATCGCTGCAGCTTCTGCAGACTCCTGCCCTCGAACTGCAAAACCTCCTGCAGACGGAACTCCAAACCAATCCCGTGCTGGAAGAAGAAGCACCCCCAATTGAGGCCCCTGAACCGGAGGAGGGTCCCGAGAACGAAGAGGATTCCGATCCGTTTCAGCAGGATTCGGATTGGCCCGCCTCATCCACGCGACCGAACCAACCCCGCCTCGACCCCCGCCAGGCCATTCTTGAATCCAAGGCCTTGGCCGAATCTCTGGCCGATCACCTCCACGCCCAACTTTCCCTGGCTTCTGCCTCCCGCGAAGTACGCTCCGGGGCGGAGGAGATCATCGGCAATCTCGACGAGGATGGCTTCCTTCGAAGCGAACTTCCGGAAATCGCCGCCGCCGCAAAAATCCCCCTGGAAACTGCCGAACAATCCCTCGCCTTGGTTCAGTCCTTTCACCCGGCCGGCATCGCCGCCCGGAATCTATCCGAGGCCCTGCTTCTCCAGCTTTCGGCCCGTGGCCAGGAAGAAAGTCTGGAAGCCCGCATCGTTCGCAACCACCTTGACCTTCTAGGACGTCGGAAATTTTCAGAGATCGCCTCCGCGCTCGGGGCCTCGGTGGAATCTGTCCACACCGCAGCCGAGGCGATTGCCCGGTTATCCCCTCGACCCGGGGCCGCATTTGCCCCGGACCGACCTGATCTCGTGGTTCGCCCTGAGGCTTCCTATGTGCAGGACGGGGATCGCTGGGTTCCGCAGTTGGAGGGGGACCTTCTGCCACGGCTCCGGATCAGCGATCTCTACAAAGACCTCCTCGGCGACAGCTCCGCCGATGAACAGACCCGCTCCTACCTGAAAGAACGCATCCGCTCGGCCCGTTTCCTTCTCCAGGCCCTCGAACGGCGGCAACAAACGTTGCAGAAACTTCTCGAAGTGATCGGGCGACGTCAGGCGGACTATTTCGTGGAGGGCCCCTCCGGCCTCCATCCCATGACGATGAGCGAGGCAGCTGCCGAGGTAGGTGTTCACGAAACCACCGTGAGTCGTGCGGTGGCCAACAAATATGTCCGGACCCCGCACGGAGTGGTTCCGCTACGCTTCTTTTTCGCCGCCGCTCTCGGTGGAGATCATGGTACTGCCCCGGCCGTGGCCAACACACGGGCCAAGGAAATTCTGGCCGAGATCGTGGGGCGGGAGAGTCCGACAAAACCGTACTCCGATGCCGCTTTGGAAGAGATGCTCCGGGAGCGCGGTATTCCCGTGGCGCGGAGAACCATTGCCAAATATCGTTCGGAGCTCGGAATCTTGCCCACCCATCTCCGCCGCCGGTCGTGATCTCCACCCTGCGCGCCCTGCCCACCGTTTTTTCCATCGGGCTGCAGAGACAGCTCGCGTATCGCTGGAATTACCTGCTTCGCGCGCTTTTCAGCGCCATGCCCTTGCTGGTCTCTTGGGTTTTCTGGCAGGCCGTCTTCCAGACCAAGGAGACGGTGGGAGCCTACACCCTGCCGGGATTGCTGACCTACTATGCGGTTCTGCTCATCGTCGAAGCCGTCAGTTCCCCCGCCGATGACGATTTTCAGATCTCCCGGGAAATCCGCGAGGGAATGCTGAATCCCATCCTGCTTCGCCCCCTTCCCTACGGAATCTATCGCTTTTTTCTCTTCCTTGCCGGTCGATGTGCTTATTTCACCGCTGCCTTTCTTCCGGTGGTGCTCTGCTTTTTTCTTCTCTCACGGGCCGTTCCCCTAGAGCTGGGAAGCTTGGATCTGGCTCGCGGTCTACCCGCACTTCTCGGTTCCGCCCTCCTCCAGTTCAGCCTGACGCTCTGCCTCTCCCTGACCTCCTTTTGGTTTCTGGATATCAGCGCCCTCATCTTTCTGGTCTACTCCCTGGAATTTCTCGCCGGGGGGCATGTGTTCCCCCTCGATCTTCTTCCGCCCCCCATCTTCGCCGTCGCCCGACTGCTTCCTTTTGCCTACGAGTACTGGTTCCCCACCGCTTCCCTTTGCGGGACTCTCTCCCACGAAGCTTGGCAGGCGGGACTTTGTCTGCAGTTCGGCTGGGCTCTGGGGTTTCTCGTTTTGGCCCATTTCATCTGGCAGGCCGGACTTCGGAAATACACCGCCGCGGGGGGCTGATCCATGCGCGCCCTCTCCCTTCTTCGTCTCTGGTTGGTGCAGATTCGCTATGCCCTGACCCGGGAACTCACCTTTCGGGCGAACTTTTTCGCCTGGGTGATCGTGGAGCTGTCCTGGTTTGCCCTGCAACTGGCTTTTGTGGGCGTGGTCTATCACCACGTCGAAAGCATTGCCGGTTGGAGCCGCCATGAAATGATCGTCCTGGTTTCCACCAACCAGTTGGTCCAGCAGATTTTTACGGCCTTCCTCATGCCCGGGCTGACCAAGCTTCCCGAACTGGTGCGCACCGGGAAACTCGACTTCGTTCTCCTAAAACCGGTTCCCCCGCAGTTTCTCGTCAGCACCGCGGAACTGGAAATCGGGCCCTTGGCGAACGCCGGCATCGCCACCCTGGTTACGGGCATGGGACTCCACGCGCTGGGGGTGGTTCCAACGTTCCCCTCCTTCCTGGCTTATCTTCTCCTGCTTTTCACGGGGCTTCTCGTCCACTACGCCCTTCTCCTTTTTCTTGTCTCCCTCACGTTCTGGATCGTTCAGGCCGAATCCGTGCTGCTGGGCTACTACAGCATCTTTCAGGTGGCGCGACTCCCGCGCGAAGCTGCTTTTGGTTGGTTCCGGGTCATCTTCACGTTTGCCCTCCCCCTCCTGCTCGTTGCCAACATCCCCGCCGCCACCCTGATCCGCGGCATGGAACCCGGACCCATGTCCCTTTTTCTTCTCACCTCCGTCTCCGCCTCGCTTTTTGCCTCCCTTTTCTTCCGTCTTGGGTTGCGTCGTTACCAGAGCGCTTCGAGTTGAGGAAAGGGCCGAAAACAGGCTATCCTGCCCGACATGTCCAAGACCCCGGTTCAGGTGATGCAACCCCGCTGCTTGCCCCAAACGGTGCAAACGCTTCGGCGGTTTGGCCTCTCCTCCCCCTCCAACAAGATTCCCGCCGCGCTCACCATCGCGCCCTACCCCTCCGCCAAATCGTCCCACATTCCTAGGAAAGTGGGACGATTCATTCCGACACTTCTGGTTCCGGAATCGACCACCCCCGCAAAAACCCTCGCCCTTCTCCGCAAACTCGGTGCCTCCTCCCCCGGGCCTTTCTTTGCCGCCGGAAAAGCCGGCCAGATCAACGCCGCCCTTTTTGTCGCCGCTTGCTTGGCAGCCGAAAATCCCAAAATCCGCCGAGCCCTCGACTCCTTCCGTGCCCGCCAAACCTCCTCCGTCCCTTCAAGTCCCTAGCTCATCCACTCCACTTCATCTTAATTCTTATCTTAAACTAACCACGTGACACCCCTCCCCAACTCTTACGTCGCAGAACTCGATCCCTACGAACCGGGTCGCCCCATCGGCGACGTGGCCAAGGAACACGGACTGGATCCCAGCCAGATCGCCAAGCTCGCCTCCAACGAAAATCCTTTGGGAGCTTCCCCCAAAGCACTCCAAGCCATCCGCGATGGGCTCGAGCACACTCACCTTTATCCCGATGGCGCCGGACTGGCCTTGCGCGAGGCGATTGCCAAGAAACACGGTCTGACCCGTGATCATGTTGTCCTCGGATGCGGTTCCAACGAGATCATTGAATTCTGCTATCACGCCTTTACCCGACCCGGCCAGGGCCGTGTCCTCTCGTCCGCTTACGCCTTTGCCGTCTACGGTCTCATGGCCCGCCTCTTTGGCATCCCTTTCGAAGAGGTTCCCGACCGCGACTTTCACCATGATCTCGCCGGCTTCTCCGCCCGCCTCCAGGACGATGTTCGCCTTGTCTTTCTGGCCTCCCCCAACAACCCCACGGGCACCCGGATCCCCAACGCTGAACTCACCGCCTTTGTCCAAAAGTTCCCCGCCGGACCGCTCCTCGTGCTCGATGAAGCCTACTACGAATTTATTTCTGAACCTCCCCCCTCCGTCCAGTGGGTCAAGGAAGGCCGTCCCGTGGTGGTCCTTCGCACGTTTTCCAAAGTTCAGGGTCTGGCCGGATTGCGCATCGGCTACGGATTGGCCCACCCCGAGATTGCCACTGTCCTGCAAAAATCGCGCCAACCCTTCAACACCTCCGCCCCGGCCCAAGCGGCCGCCCTCGCTGCGTTGGCCGACACCGAGCACGTCCGCCGTACGGTGGAGTTGACCCATGCCGGTCTCGACCGCCTCCACTCCTATCTGAGGAAACTGAATCTCCGCTTTGTGCCCGGCACCGCCAACTTTGTCATGGTCGAGGTGGGGGACGGGGATGCCGTTTTTCGCGAACTGCAGAAGCGCGGCCTCATCGTCCGCCCCTTGCGCAGCTACCGTCTTCCGGCCTGGATCCGCATCTCGATCGGCACTCCGGAACAGATGAAAAAACTCGAGGAAGTTCTTCCGCAGGTTCTACCCGCACGGAAATGAACCCTGCCAAGATTTCCGTTTTTGCTCCCGGACTGATCGGCGGTTCGGTGGCTCTCGCCTCCAGCCACTTTTTTCCCAAAGCCAAAATTGCCGTCTGGACCCGCCGCTCCGAATCCCTGCCCTCAATTCGGGCCGCGTTGCCCAAAGCCGAGGTCGGCACGGAGCCCAGCCTGGCCCGGTCCTCTGATCTCGTGGTCCTGGCCGCCCCGCCCGCCGCTTTGCCGGATTTGGTCCGTTCCATTCTTCCCTTTGTCTCTTCCTCCACCTTGGTCACCGATGTCTCCAGCGTGAAGGAGTCGGTCGAAAAAAACGTCGCGCCGCTTCTCCAGGGAAAAGCCCGCTGGATTGGATCCCACCCCATGGCCGGATCCGAGGATGCGGGACTCCGGGCCGCCCGCGCGGGTCTCTTTCAAAACGCACCCGTCATTCTCACCCCCACCTCGACCACGGCGGCCGCCACCACCAAGGATGCCGCCACGTTCTGGGAGGCCCTCGGGGCCCGGATTCTCACCATGAGCCCCGAATCCCATGACGAGCAGGTGGCAAGAATCAGCCATTTGCCCCACTTAATTTCCTCCGCCCTGGTTCTGGCGGCCGGAAAAAAGTCGCTCCCTTTGGCCGGGCCGGGATATCGCGATACCACCCGCATCGCCGCGGGACCTGCCCCCCTCTGGTCGGAAATTCTTTTGGAAAATCGCCGGGAGGTTCTGGCGGCTCTCCAGGAGTTTCGTTCCTCGCTGGATGCCCTGGCCTCGGCATTGGATCAGGGCAACGCCCAGGCTCTGAAAAAGATTTTGGATGATGCCGCACAAATTCGCCGCAATCTCTCCCCTTCCTCATGAGCCAACTCGAGATCCGACCCCTTCGCCGCCTGGATGCCGAGTTCTCCGTCCCGGGGGATAAAAGCATTTCCCACCGGGGAATCATGCTTGGCGGCTTGGCGTCCGGACCGACCCGCCTCCGGGGCTTTCTTCCAGGAGAAGACTGCCTCTCCACCCTGCACGCCCTGCAGGCGCTCGGTTGCCGCGTCGATCGGGTCGCACCCAACGAGGTGGTCCTGGAGGGCCGCGGGGGGAAGTTGCTCGCCCCTGCCGAGCCTTTGGACTGCGGCAACAGCGGCACCACCATGCGACTTCTCTCCGGAGTGGTGGCAGGCCAACCCTTCACCACCCGCCTGTTTGGCGATGCCTCCCTCAGTCGCCGTCCCATGGGACGGATTGCCGAACCCCTCCGCCAATTCGGCGCGGAAATTATCTGCGAGTCCAACGGGGATCGCCCCCCCTTGACCATCCGTGGAACCCAACTCAAGGCCATCGATTTTGCCAGCAAGGTGGCCAGCGCCCAAGTGAAGTCCTGCGTGCTTTTGGCGGCACTGCAAGCGGAGGGCAAATCCACTTTTCGTGAACCCGTACTCTCCCGCGACCACACGGAACGCCTGCTTCCTGCTTTTGGGGCCAGTTTTCGCAAGGATCAGCAGACCTTGATTCTACACGGACCCCAGCGGTTGGAAGGAACCGAGCTCGACGTGCCCGGGGATTTTTCTTCCGCCGCATTTTGGTTGGTCCTCGCCGCCGGCCTTCCGGGCTCCCGACTCACCTTACGGAACGTGGGTCTCAACCCTACCCGCACGGCCCTGATCTCCGCGCTGCTCCGGATGGGAGCGGGAATTGTGGAAAAGGTGGAACACCCCACCCCCGAACCGATGGGGACCATCGTGGTTCAGGGAGGAGGCCGACTCAAAGCCACCACGGTTTCGGGATCGGAAATTCCCAACCTCATCGACGAGATCCCCATCTTGGCGGTGGCCGCCGCCCTCGCCGAAGGCGTCACCGAAATTAAGGACGCCACCGAACTCCGCCACAAGGAAAGCGACCGCCTTGCCGTGATCACCCGAAATCTCCGGTTGTTCGGCGTTCCCGTCGAGGAAAGACCCGATGGCCTCGCCATTGAGGGAGGTCGGACTTTGGTGGGCGCCGAGGTCGAAAGTGACGGCGATCACCGCATTGCCATGTCCGCCGCCATCCTCGGATTGCTGGCCAAAGGGAAAACCCTGGTCAAGGACACCGCCTGCATCGAAACCAGTTATCCCGGTTTCGCCCGGCAGATCGCCTTGCTGCAGGAAGTGGGTCGCTGAACCCATGCTGCATCCGGTCATCTGTATCGACGGACCGGCCGCTTCGGGCAAAAGCACCGTCGCCCGCTTGGTCGCCAAGGATCTCCACTTCGTTTATGTCGACACCGGTGCGATGTACCGGGCATTCACTTTTTTGACTTTGGAAGCGGGCCACGACCCCAAATCCCGCCCGCGCATGAAGCAACTTCTCGAAAAAGTGGATTTTCATGCGGAGATCCGGGACGGGGAGGTTGTTTTGCGGGAGGGACCTCGCGACCTGACTCCGCACACCCGCTTGCCGGAGGTGAATGCCCACGTCTCCCTCGTCTCCGCGCTTCCCGAACTGCGGGAATATTTGGTCAACCTTCAGCGTAAACTTCGACTCTCGGCCCCTCTCGTGATGGAAGGTCGGGACATCGGCACCGTGGTCTGCTCTGACAGCCCTTACAAATACTTTATCGACGCCTGTCCCACCGTCCGCGCCGAACGCCGACGCAAACAGGGGCAGGAGGATAATCTGGCCGTTCGGGACCAACTGGACTCCTCGCGCGCCGCCGCCCCCCTGCTCCGGGCCGCCGACGCCAAGTTGCTGGACAGCGGCCATCACGATGCCAGGAATTTGGCTGATCTGATTGTTCAGGAGGTGCGTAGTCGCCTTTCTCCCGCCCCGACCGTTCCATGAAAGTCTGCCCCTTTTGGTTTCACTGCTGCCGGCTACTTTCATACTTTTTCTTCCGGACCTTCCATTCCATCCGCAGCCAAGGAGTCGAATCCCTCCCCCCAGGACCGCTCATTCTTGCCCCCAACCACGCCAGCTACTTTGATCCCCCCGCCGTGGGCTGCAATGTTCCCCGGGTCACCTACTACCTTGCCCGCCACACTCTTTTTGCCCCTCCCATTGGATCCTGGCTTCTTCCCTCCATTGGCTCCATTCCCGTCAATCAGGAGTCCCCTGGCCCTTCCTCACTCAAAAACATTTTTGAAGTCCTGAAAAACAAAGGGACCCTGGTCCTCTTTCCGGAGGGAGCGCGAACCACCGATGGGCATTTCGCCAAAGCTGAACCGGGCATTGGCTTGATCGCCGCACGAACCGGAACTCCGGTGGTGCCCGTGCACATTATCGGCAGCCGCGACGCTCTCCCCCGGGGCGGCGGATGGCGCCCCTTCCGACCCATCCGCGTGGTCTACGGAAAGCCCATGCAGTTTACCGGTGATCCAAAAAGTCGGGGGGACTATCAAAAATTCGCCGACGAAATCATGTCGGCCATCGCCCAACTGAAAGATTTTTGAGTTTGTCAGGGCAGGTTCGATGAGCCTGCTAAAAACCTAATCCCAAAGCTTGTCGATCCCCCGGCGAACGGAGGCAAACATCTCATCAATCTCGCTCTCCGTGATGACCAAAGGCGGGGCGAAGGCCAACAAATCCCGAATGCCCCGTACAATCGCTCCTTCCGACCGAACCTTCGCCGCCCCGGTGATCCCCAGATTCATGCCGGGTTTCAGATCTTTTCTTCCGCCTTTGGGCAACAGTTCCATCGCCCCGATCAGCCCCACGCCCCGAACCTCTCCCACCGCCGGATGGCCAACGAATTCCCGCAGCTTCTTTTGAAAATAAGGACCCACCTTCTCTTTGACCCTCTCCACCAGTTTTTCTTTCTCAATGATCTCAAGATTAGCCAAAGCTGCGGCCGCCGCCACTGGATGGCCCGAGTAGGTGAAGCCATGGGCAAAGTACCCCCCCTTCATCAAGACATCGGCGATCGGCTGGGAGACCACCGTGGCCCCCATGGAGATATATCCACTGGTCAGCCCTTTCGCCAAAATCATCAGATCGGGCTGCAGATCCCACATCTCACTGACAAACCAAGCTCCCAAACGTCCAAACGCCGTGATCACTTCGTCCACAACGAAAAGGATTTCATACTCCCGTGCTAACTTTCGCATGGCCGCCAGGTAACCCGGAGGCGGCACAATCACTCCCCCCGCCCCCTGCACCGGCTCGAGGAACATCGCCCCGATGGTTTCAGGCCCCTCTTTCTCAATCAGTTTTTTGGTCGCCGCCACACACTCCTGCCCGTACGCCTCGGCATCCTTCTCTCTTCCCACTGCATAAGCGTAGGGAGCGGGGGCATGCAGAAATCCCGGGAGCGGTAATCCGTAGGGAATCTGACAGTTCGGCAAGCCCGTCATGCTCGCCGTCGCCAAAGTCACCCCGTGGTAGGCGTAATCCCGCGTCAGGATCTTCATCCGGTTCGGCTTCCCCTTGAGGATTTGGTACTGCCGGATGATTTTCAGGGCGGTCTCGTTGGCCTCCGAACCCGAATTACTGAACACCGAATAGTTGAGATTCCCGGGAGCCATCTTTCCCAGTCGATCGGCCAACCGCACGGCCGGCTCGGTCGTGGAATTGAAAAAGCTTGGATAGAAAGACAGCTCCTGCATCTGCTGGGCCACCGCTTCCACAATCTCCTTCCGCCCATACCCCACATTCACGCACCACAAACCGGCCAAACCGTCCAAGAGCCTTCCCTCTTCCCCTTGGAGATACACCCCCTTGCCTTCCGTCAGGATATGCGTCCCGCTGGGATGCATGGCCGCATGGTCCGTGAAGGGATGCAGATGGTGGTCCCGGTCCATTTTTCGCAACTCCTCCAAATGGGGGATCTTTCGGCTCATGCTTCAACTTAATCCCAACTCGTCCCCGCCGCCAGTCCGGCATTTTCCTCTCTCGCACCCATGCCGTTTGGCGGTAAACTTATCGCATGGTCATCGGCGTCCCTCGTGAGATCAAATCCCAGGAAGCCCGCGTTGCCCTGTTGCCCTCTGCCGCCTACCAACTCATCCAACGGGGCCATCAGGTTCTGGTGGAAAAAGATGCCGGCATCGGTTCCGGCTACCCGGACAAGGAGTACATCCAGGCAGGGGCAAAAATGGTCCCGAACCATGCCGATGTTTTTGCCGCTGAACTCGTGGTCAAGGTCAAGGAACCTCTGCCTGAGGAATATCCGCTCCTCCGAAAAAACCAGATCCTCTTCACCTACCTCCACCTTGCCGCCGACATCACCCTCACCCAGGCGCTGATGAAATCCGGCGTGACCTCCGTGGCCTATGAAATGGTCACCCAAGGTCGCCGACTTCCCCTGCTGGAACCGATGTCCGAAATCGCCGGACGCATGTCCGTGATTGTCGGTGCCTACTTTCTGGCCAAACACCGGGGCGGCAGCGGTGTTCTTCTCGGGGGTGTTCCCGGGGTGCTACCTGGCCGCGTGGTCGTCATTGGGGGCGGCACCTCGGGCATCAATGCCGCCCGCATGGCCACCGGACTG
>Ga0214923_10003027_pt1 | contig 21499 bp, 13 predicted proteins | sample LL1510_MetaG_FD_177993 | JGI IMG/M metagenome (GOLD analysis project Ga0214923, IMG submission 177993) | Freshwater microbial communities from Lake Lanier, Atlanta, Georgia, United States - LL-1510 | ecosystem: Environmental > Aquatic > Freshwater > Lake | place: USA: Georgia | collected...
AGGTCAGTTCCTTTTGAGAAAAAATTAACCGCTCTGACTCCTAGAAATTGGAGTGAAAGATTCAAATCTACTGTTCCGTCAGGTTGTGCAGATAATTTGATTCTAATGGGTCCTCTAGTTTCTACAATTCGCTTAATCTCTTCCTGCTTTATTTTCCCAAAGCCTATCTTAAAGCATTCACCTCTTCTAGCACTCTTGTTCTTCTCATTGACTGTACGATGAGCTTCTCTCTCCTTTTCTTTCCTTTCCTTCTCTTCCTTTTTACGCTGCTTGCGTAATTCCTCTATTTGTTCAGGAGATAACTCAATGTCTTGCTCGGTAGAGTCGACAGAGATTCCTTTCGCTGGAGGAGGTAACTCGGGGACTTGTTCGGTAAAGTCGACCTCAGAGTCAGAAGAGTCAGAGTCAGAAACCTCATCGGAATCACTATCAGACTTTGATTCATCTCGGGTAATGGATGCAAAAACAGATTGAGACTCATCATGGGTTAATGAAGTCTTAACAGCTGTTCTCACATTTTGATGTTTACCCTTAGAAGCAGGAGGCTTAGACTGTTCAGGCGGTGTAGCCTGTTTAGTCGGTTTACGCGGTGAAACCTTCTTAGTCTTCTTAGCCTTTGTAGCCTGTTCAGCCTGTGGAGCCTGCTTAGCCTGTTTAGCGAGTTCTATACGCTCATTGTATGCCATTTTCTTTTGGGATCTAGTAACCTTGTCGGTAGTGCCACTAGTATTTGTTTTAGAAACAAGACCCAAGAAAGATTTGATGTCTTCTATGGTATCGAGAGCTGTCAGATAGGTATCAGTAGCAGGCTCGTCAATACTTAGAATATCATACAGCTTACGCAATTGGATAGACTCTCCACAGACTTCAAAATCTTCAGGGAAGTCATTGAAGCAAGAGAAACCAGATTGTTTCTGGTCACGTTGGGCAGCGTGATTAGTTTCCTTCTTCTGCTCTCGCACACGGCATTGAAAGTTTTCGCGTCTAGTAGCTAACTTCGCCCTTGCTTCCTTTTCCAATACTCTACTTCTGGGTGCGGAAGTTTTCTTGTATTGTGCAAGCTGAGCAGATTGAGTTTCGTTTAAGGTGCATCCAAGTTGCGACAGTTTTTCTAGACCCTGAATGAATTTCTTATCGAGATGTGCTTCTCGACGTGCCATGCACACAGTGTTATGCTGTGCTCGTTGAGCTGGAGATAGAGTCGAAAGATCTACACGTCGTTTAAGTTCAGATGCGTCAAATTTAGGAGCCTCAGCAGGAACATGAGCAGGTCTCATTGCAGTTCTAAAAGTGGCTTTTTGCACACCACCATTTTGCTGGAGCTCAATGCGACGTGCTCTAGCAAGACCAGGGTTTAGCTGGTTGAAACGCTTAGTAGCTTGACGTTTCATTTCAACAAATTCTTTGAACTTCATGCAAAGGAGATTGAGTTGTCTGCACTTTACATTGTATTCATCATCTGTGTAATAATGTCTTAGTTCTTCTATAGCTTTGCGGTAAGCTGGGAAGGCACTAATCGTTACATATGGCATCTCGTATAAACGATTGAAAAGTTCCAAGCCGACTAGATATAGTGGTGAAATATCTTCGCTTGAGCCAAAAACAGAATTGAATTCATTGGTTGCTAGAATGTCTTTCATTGGCATACCTTTCTTTACAAACTCAAGAATCTTGAGAGAATCATCTCCAATAGTTCCCTTACCACACGTAGTGTAGTTTTCACAAAACTTGGTCTCTTCGAACTTGATGGTGGGTTTCTTTGGTTCTCTATCATCAGCGACAGCAAGGACAACTGTGTACTGGTAGCTAGTCTGCACAAGTTTGCATTGTGAGAAAGAGTTAAAAATTTTCAAAGCTGAGGAGGTGTCCCCACGTGCTTCTTTAACTTTATTTCTGAACTCTTTTGAACGAGCAACCTCTAATAGCTGGTCTTGTTGCAATGGATCTATAGCATCCCACCAATCATCAGCTGCTGCCAATTCATTATACTCGAATGCGGATAGAGCATATTTGTACTGTTGGTAGGTAAGGCCATGAATTTTAAGCATATTTACAAAGACAGGTCTATCTACACCTCGATCAGCCTTTTGAGCTACCTTCACAAATTTCGAAGCCGTAATAGTAGCCTTAAGTTCCTGCAGTTGTTCTTCAGACATTTTTTCCCACCATTGTTCTAAGTTAGTGGAATTAATTGCCTCAATTACAAAATTTTTGCCAAAATCAAATTCTTTAGTTGATTCACGTTTGAAGATAGCAGGGAATCCCGTTACATCGTGGCAACCATGCTGGCCACCAGAGTGCATGATACGAACTAGCTCTCGAATGTTTCGAGTTAGTTCGACATCTTCAATCGTAAAACCCCAAAGTTCTTTGTAAGTAGCAACGTACTTTTGAACTGCATTCAAAATATCCCCAACAGCTTGCAATGTCTCTTTGCTGGGTATATTTGATTCTGTACGCAGTGAACGGAACTTGTTTAGAAGTGTGCGCATTTCAACCGCACTACTGCCTTTCTGGTCTGCTTTACTGAGCTGTTTGCTAGTTGTAGCAGACTTGTAAGCAGGAACACACTTTAGCTTTTTGTGTATTTCTTCTTCTAGTTCAATCGTCTTTTTAAGTGCGGCTAAATCGGAGATGGCTTTAATAGACTTATCTGCAGCAGCTTCCTTTGCAGCATTGTTGCGTGTATCGAAAACAAGAGCACTACGAGTAGACTGTTTTTGCTCAGCTTTTTCAGCCAAATGTTTACCAGCTATCGTGCGGAGTGCTTTCTCTTCTGCATGCAATGCGTCAAGCTTCTTTTGCTGAGCTTCAACAGCCTCCAGAGCGGTCTTTTGATTAGTAAGCTTTTCCTGACATTTCTGTTGAGAAAAATCAAAGTCAAACTTTTTTCGGTCGGCGTCTGTAGGTAATGAGGCACGTTCTAGCTCACGTTGAAGAATAGCAAGTTCTTTCTGCTTAGTTGCTATAGTTTTGGTCTCAGCAACTATTTCATCTTCAAGTTTCTTGTGTTGTGCAAGAATTTTCTCATATTCAGCTTCAAGTCTTGCGGAGTGATAGATTTTGTTAGTAATTGCTTGATTGAGATCTTTGGATGTCTCTTTGGCTTCTTTATGCAATAATAACAACTGACCTCTAACAGTTTCAAACTCTCCAAATGCCTGTAGGAGGACTTTGAAGAGTTCTTCCTTATCCTTTGTCAGAATAGGAATTTTGAGGTTAGCCTCATGAATCTGTTGATGAAGAAGATGGATCTGTGCTGGCAAAATCGCTCTTTGAGTCTCAATAGCAACACGAGCAAGACGCTTTGACTGGTCTTGTTCTTTACAAATCAAAACTTTCTCTTCTTCAAGGGTCATATATTCCTCTACTTCGGTCTCATCCCAACGCTGTTTGAAAAACTTAGCATCTTCAGGATCCAAACCAAATGCCAGTACTCTTTGCGGTTGATTAGACAAAGAACACTCTTGTGACTGTAAGAACATCGGGTCACGTCCGTATGGAGAAACGTCTAGCCTTTCACATGCATCAGCAGCAGTATTAAATCCTAAAGGTCTGCCTACCTCTTTAGGACGCATGGGAACGCATGCTGCGTTCAAGAAAGCACTTAAAATAGATAGGATAACGGTGTTATCACTTTCCAAATCTAGAGTGCTAGGGGTGGTGGGTTTCATGTTGAACATTTTGTTAAAAATATCAATAGAGTCGCAAATCAGTGGAAACGTTTCGGCGTACAGGGCTGATTCTCCCTTATACACCTAAGCCTCTGGATTGTAACGTTAAAAACGGTGTACGTTTATAAAATTCAGACCAGCTGCACAAGAAACCTTCTTCACATACGCCCGTTTAAGCTTTTTTTTTTCAATTTTTATTCTATTTGCATTAATCTTTTGCTAAAGCAAAAGATTAAGGATATGAGCATTAGCGAAGCTAATGCTTACACGTTAGCAAATAGAATAAGCATTCATTGAAATCTCCATCGCTTAAGTTAAACGAAGAGCTTTAGCTCGAGTTTTCGCTCCGTCGATTAACCAGCTTTAGCGAAATCAATTTTTATTTTGCGTTAATCTTTTGCTAATGCAAAAGATTAAGGATGGGAGCCATTAGCTTTGCTAATGCTTTCCACGAGCGATAGCGAGTAAAATAAAACTTCTAAAGTGAGCAAAGCGAACTTTTCAATTTTTATTTTATAAGCAAAAAACTTGTTATTTAATCAATTTTTCATAATAATAGATCTCTAATAGTGTAATAAAACAATTAGAGTTCTAAAAATAAAAATAATATTATGATCTTTTATCTCTTATTCTTTGATAAAAATTTCCTTTTCCTTTTTCATCATCATCTTCTATTTCAGAAGTTCGTCCTGATTTAAGTTTTTCTAAAAATTTAAAAGTATATACAAGAGTTGGATTAACAAACATTGGTAGAAAAAGAAAATCTTCTAGTTCCATTGAATTTAAACTAATCTCTAATACAACATTTTCAGGTAAATCTTCTGTATTACTAATACTAGCACGTTCTTGTGTAGCATGTTTTTCTTTTGCTTTTTTAACATGTCTCTCCTGAGCTTCTGATTGTTCTTTTCTTAATTGTGCTAAAGCTTCCTTAAATTGTTTAGCACTACTACTCATAACACTACCATCCTTAAATGTAACATTACTAATTTTTTCAAATTTTTGTACAGGTTCAAAAGATAAAGTTCTTAATACATAAGGACAAGCTGTAATATAATCTTCTGCGTGTTTGTATTTTAATATAGTAAAATTAATACAATGAATAACAAAATCATCTAAAATACTATCAAATACGCTCTTAATAATTTGATATGCTTTTTTAATATCTAATTTAATTTTTTCTTTATTATGTTTATATGGTTCATATTCATTTATTATAGCTTTTACATTTTCTAAAAATATTATAATTTGATTATTAAGTGCTCCTTTATTTAAAAATAAATATTTAAATCCATTTTGTGCACGAACATTTAACTTATCTAGTGTACCTTTCTGAATAATATCTTTAAGTTCATTCAATCTCATATAATCCATTGTATTTGGTTCATTTTGGTCATCTTTTTTAAATGGTACAACAGTAAGTATATCATCTAATACTAATTTACCATCAGGAGTTGTTGTATCTTTTACATTAGGATAACTTCCATAAGTTCTATGATATCGTGATAAATATGAATGTTGTAATATAAAAAAATCAATACAATTATCCAAAAATGTATTAAATGATTCACTTAATTTTTGTTTAATATAATTATAACTTCCTACAACATATGCACCATCATTATCAAATTTTTTTGAATCAAATTCTTTTAATTTAGTTAAAACAAATTGAGTATTTAATCTCATATTTTTTATTTCTTCATCTACTGTATCATTAATTAAACATAACATTTTAGAAATATCATTAAATAAATAACTATGTTTTCCAAATAAATACCATGGATCAGTAGGTATAGGGTTCATAATTCTTGCATAAATTTCATCAGCTAATTCCTCAAGTTTTATACGCTCAACTATATTTTGTTCATTAACATGTTTTTTTATTTTATATTTTTGATATTTTTGAATAAGAATATTCAAAATTGTTTCATCATGTTGTGACTTGAAAGTTTTATCTTTGATCGACTTTTTAAGAATATTAATATAAGACCTAATTTTTTCAGCTAAAACAGACGTAGTTGCTTCTATTTTAGACTTTCTTTCAACTGCTTGTTTTTCTTTCTTAAATAATTTACCACCTTCTGTTCTATCTAAGTTTGCTAATTTTTTTTTTGATTGCTCTATTTGACGTTGCATATCTTCTATAGTAGGAGTTCTGGTCAAACCATCTGTTCTAAAATCATGAACTAATCTATCATCTACTTTTGATTTTGATTTTGATTTTCTCAAAACTTGAAGCATAGTCTCTTCCTTTTTTATTTCTGCTTCTATTATTTTTTTGGTCTCTTTATAGTCTTCTATTTTTTTATCTTCTGCATTTTTTATAATAGCTAATTGTCGAGGAGTTTTAGTTTTCAATACTAGTGTTTTCTTTTTTTCTTTACTATCAGGTCTTTCGTCAGTAAATGTTCCTTCCGCTTCTGCTTTTTTATATTCAGCTATTAAATAATTTTTAAATGCTACTTCTTGTATTGCTGCTATTTCCTTAGGTGAAAGTGAATCTTTATTTAACTTTCCATTTCTAATAGTTTCTTCATACTCTGCTGCAAAAAAATCATCATATGTTTCCAGTTTATCATCATCATCATCATCATCTTCATCAGTACTTATAATATCAGGTTCAACATGTTCAAGACCTTTAACATCTACACTAACAGGTTCAACATGTTTAAGATGTTCAAGAGTTCTAGCTGGTCTAACAATACTATCTTCTTTACCTTCATCATCAGTATCTTTACTTTCATCACGTACTCTAACTTCTAACATAGAAGATTCAGAAGGTTCATCAGATTCTCTAACTCTTAGCATAGAATCTTCAGAAGGTTCTTTTAGCACAGAACCTGCTGGTTTTCTTTTAATATAAGCAACATGTTGTCTTAGTTTATTATAATCAAACTGATCATTTAAATCCTTAAAATCACGTAAATCTTCATAAAATATTGAAACATCGTCATCTAATGGATCTTTATAATGAAAATATCCCTCATTTTGATTATAATATTTACGATAAATTTGAATATCTTTTAAAACTTGTTGCATATCATCAATTTTAGATATTGTTCCATTAAGATAACTTTTAATGATCCATAAAATATTATTAGTTAATTCAGCTATATCTTTCATTTTTTTTAACCATACACTAGTTAATCTACATTCTTCAGTTATAATATCACCCATACATTCTTTAGTTATACCAGCCATACATTCTTCTCTATTTAATTTAACATTTCTAATTTTAGCTAAAATACTACAAAAAATTAATTTTTTTATTTGTTTATTGTTTGCATTTCCAATTGTAAACCCTGTATATAATATAGGTTCACTTCCTGCACTGTGAATCATTCCTTTATAAGTAGGTTTAATGAAAGTTTTTAATAGTACATCTTCATTCATAATATTTACTAATGTTACATCAATAAAATGACGCATAAAATACTGTAATGCTTCATTAAGCCCACCAATATGTAATGGAAGTACATGTACCTTGAGTCCTAAAGGGCTCAAGTTAGCTAGTTCGCTTCGCGAACTAGGTACTGGTTCTGCAGATGGTTCTGCAGATGGTTCTGCAGATGCAGCACCGCCTAATTGTTCTTTTAAAAATAAATATTTATTTTTATATTTTAAATATTTTAAATAACTATTCATATTATATTAATTTATAAAATAATTTAATCCAATTCATCTATTTTTGGTTCTGATGGTTTTTCATTTTGTGTATTATTTTGATATGCTTGTGTAATAAGAGGTTGTACCAATTTTTCAACTTCATTATATCGGCTTTCATATTCTTCTGTTGTATGTTCTCCTTCATCAAGCCAATCCATAGCATTTTGCACAGCATCTTTCACAGATTGTAAACTAGAACCTAATTTTGCACTCATTGTATCATCATTAATAACACTATTTTTCAAACTATAACAATATGTTTCTAATTTATTTTTAGCTTCAACTTTAGCAACATTCTTTGCATCTTGTTCTTTGAATTTTTCAGCATTATTAATCATTTCTTCAATTTGTTCTTTTGTCAAACGATTTTTATCATTTGTAATTGTAATATCTTTAGATTTACCTGTAGATTTTTCTGATGCTGAAACTTTCAAAATACCATTTGCATCAATATCATAAGAAATTTCTATTTGTGGTGTTCCTCTAGGCATTGGTGGAATTCCTTCCAAATGAAATTGACCTAATTTATTATTATCTTTTGTAAAATCTCTTTCTCCTTCATATACTTCAATTAATACTCCAGTTTGATTATCTGAATATGTTGAAAAAGTTTGGGTTTTCTTTGTTGGAATAGTTGTTCCTCTTGGAACCAATTTAGTCATTCTATCTCCTGCTGTTTTAATACCCAATGATAATGGTGTAATATCAAGTAAAATCATTTTATCCAATTTTTCATCTGTATTACCACTTAGCAAAGATGCTTGGACAGCTGCACCATAAGCAACTGCTTCATCTGGATTAATAGATTTACATAATTCTTTACCATTAAAAAATTTAGATAGCAATTCTTGAACTCTTGGAATTCTTGTTGAACCACCAACCAATACAATTTCATCAATATCACTTTTTGAAACTTTAGCATCTAGAATTACTTTTTCTACTGGATCAATAGTTCTTCTAAAAATATCTTCACACAAATTTTCAAATTTTGCTCTTGTTAGTGTTAGATTTAAATCAATTCCTTCATAAATAGAATCAACTTCTAATAGGGCTTGTGAATTTGCTGATAATGAACGTTTTGCTTTCTCAGCACATGTTTTAATTCTTCTCATTGCTCTAACATTAGTTTTTAGATCTACTTTATGTTTTTTCTTAAATTCATCAACTGCCCAATTAACTATACGATTATCTATATCTTCACCACCCAGATGAGTATCCCCAGCAGTGGCTTTAACTTCAAACATTCCTTCATCAATTTCTAATAGTGAAACATCATGCGTACCCACATGAAAAAATTGTTATCGTTAGGCTCTTTATCCTAACTTCTCATACTTTCATATGAGGTCAGACTATATCTTATTTATTCTATCTAAGTAATCTTCCCAATTATCTGGGTTAATTAAATAATAATCATCATATTGGTTTATTTTAATTAATTGTTTTACAGCATCTTCTTTTGCTTGCCATTTACCACTTTTAATATCATTTTTATGCCATATATGGTTATCTTTTATCTCAATTAAAATTTTTTTTATTTGAAAATCTACTTTATATTTTCTATTAATATTATTAAAAATATATGGAATTATTGGTCCATTTAAGAGTTTAATATTCATTGCATTACACCAATTAATAAACTTTAATTCTAGTTTAGATTGATATAAAATTAGTTCATTATCACAATTATATGTTTTTCTAATTCTAAATGTTTTATTTACTAATGAACAATCTTTACACATAATTTTAATATCATTCTTAAACTTTACTAAAGATTTGGCACGCCAATTTTTCTCACAAACATCACATTTTAATATTGGATTATCAATTTTGATAACTATATTAGTTTTTTTGTCATATATAATACTAGTAAATATCATTTGATTACTAACTTTATATATAGGCCAAAAATCATAATCTATTATTTTATCAAATTTTGAATTTTGAAAACTTATCAAATTTTTTGAAATCCTTTTATAATCACTTTCACTTAAATGTGTTTTAAAATAGTTTGTTTTAAAATTTATATCATATGTATCAAATAAAGCTAAACTTTCCTCTTTTAATTCAGTTAAAGATTTAATTATTATTGGTTTATTAAATTTTAATACTCCTTTATTAATAGTATTACCTTTCATAAATTGTGATTGTTGACTGCGTTTATGGTCTTCTTTATTTTTACATAAATCACAATTTTCAGAACCGTTTATTATTTTTCTAAGGAATTGTATTGTTTTAACTGAATTTTCTAAATTACATGTTATACATTTATATTTGAATACATATTTATTTCGTCGTGAAATATTTATACCATTTAATACTATATGCCAAGTTTCATTTTTAGTTGAAGAATATTTATGTTTACTAAACTCTAATAATATATTTTCAATATCTATTTTTTTATTTTCTTCAGTGATTTCTATTATATTATTAATAATTTGTTGTCTCTTTTCCATATATGACTATATTTTTTTTATTTTAAACCAGTATATAATTATTTTAATAGATTACTATAGAATAAACTCTGGCGTTCGTGGAACTTTCGAGTTATTAAAAATAACTTTACTTGTTCTAGTCGTTGAACCTTCACCACCTCACGATGGTGCTTGGCTGCTGATTGCCCAATCTCATAAGCTTTTCAAACATTCACGCTCGCCGTTACCAGCCACGTTGTAGTGTTATGAGCTCCTAGTTGTTAACCAACTAGTCCGGATTTTATATTAATATTTAAATACCGATCAGGGGTTTTTAGCAGTTAACCAGATTCCTGATATTATAATATCAGTGTGGTCTTTCACCACAGGAGGCAGTTTGTATGATGTTTACCTCCGAAATCAAAAACAAGTACAACTTTACTTTTCTCAGTCATTCTATCCAATCCATAAGCAATCGCTGCTGCTGTTGGTTCATTAATAATTCTTAAAACATTTAACCCAGCAATTGTTCCAGCATCTTTTGTAGCTTGACGTTGAGCATCATTAAAATATGCTGGAACAGTAATAACAGCATCTGTTACTTTATGACCTAAATAACTTTCAGCAGTTTTCTTCATATCTCCTAATACCATTGAACTAATTTCTTCTGGAGTAAATATTTTTTCTTCATCATTAATAGTTACTGAAATATTTGGTTTAGAATTACTATCAACAACTTTAAATGAATAATGAGGAATTTCTTTTTGCACATTTGGATCTGAATACATTCTACCAATCAATCGTTTAGCATCATAAACTGTATTTCTTGGATTTGAACCACTCGCATTTTTAGCACTAATACCAACTAATCTTTCTGTATCTGTAAATGATATATATGATGGAGTTGTTCTATCACCTTGGTCATTAGCTATAATATCTACTTTACCATTTTGATAAACACCAACGCAACTATATGTAGTCCCCAAATCTATTCCAATCGCTACTTTACTCATTGATTAAACAAAAAAATCATTATATTTTTATAATGATTTTTTAATAAAAAATTATTGTTTTAATTGTGCTTTTAGATTTAAATATTTCATTTTATATTTTAAATATTTTAAATATTTTAAATATTTTAACTGTTCAATTCTAAGACGTTGACCTTGAGGTTCTTCATCTGGTTCTTCTGGTTCTTCTGGTTTATTATATATCGATCTTTTAGGTGATTGTGTTTGTGCTTGTACTCCTGTCTGTGATTGTACTCCTGTCAGTGGTTGTACTCCTGTCCATGATTGTACTCCTGTCATTGGTTGTACTCCTGTCCGTGATTGTACTCTTTTCCGTCTCCGTGGTTTTACTAGTTTCCGTGTATATGGTTGTGTTTGTACTAGTGTCTGTGCCCATGCGTGTGTTTGTGCTTGTACTGGTAATGAAGGCCCTTCATCTTCCATCAGTCCTTGTTCAGGAGGAGGGGATTTAGGCTCTAGTTCATCAGAAGAAGAATTTTGATCATCATCAGAAGAATCTCGAAATACTTCATTTGGTATTTCTTTAATATTAATATATAGTGCTGCGTTTTTCGCTCTTTCATTATTATAGTCAGTATGATGGTCTATTTTTGAATAAAATTTATAGTCTGCTTCAGATGAAGAACTAATACCTAAATTAATGACACTTCTTATTATTATATTTTCATAGTCTTTTAAAAAATAAGGTAAAATAAATAAACCATCATGACTGTTTATATCCTTAATCCAATCATATTTTCGCAAAGTATTTTCACTATTTTCACTATTTTTAAATCCATTATCATCATAGAACCAACCTATCATAGATTTTTTTCCTTCTTCATCAATATCCATACATTTAAAAGCAACTACAACATGACGGTCTTTATGTTCAGGACCAAAACTTAAATTTATTATAATAGCAAATATTTTATCTAGATTTATACCATCATAATTAATATAACCCAAATTAGCTGTATCTTTTATAATATTCAATGGTACTATATGTTTAGCTGGATTTAAAAATAAAAAATTATATAAATAAATAACCCATAATTTATCTCTATCATAACCTCCTGTGAATCTTTTTTCTTCTGGAGTTAACAAAGGAGAATGTAATTGTGATATTGATATTATATCATAATGGCAATTAATAGAAGCACAAAACGAAGCAGTCCTTACAAAAGCCATTTTTTTAGGATCTAAATCTTTTAAAAAGTTATGAATGTATGCTTTATGTTTTTCTTTAGGTATCCCTAGCTTTGTAAGTGATTCACTTAACAATTCTATATTTGTACGAGAACTGTCAGGACCTATTAACTTTTTTACTTCATTATTAAATGTATTTATCAATCTACATTGAAGATCACTTAAATAACAATTAACATATTTAATAAATTCTTCATGATCCTCTTCTTCAATATTAATTGGTATCATTGCTTTATTAGTCGCTAATTTATGTCTTATTAAATCAAATGGAGCTACTTGTGCAGATGCAGCAGATGGTGATGATTGTTCTGGTTGTATTGATTGATAGTTTAAAATTCCTTCAATAATAGTATCACTTGTTTCACCTCCATATATTAATACCATTTGTATAGCATCTAACCAACATTGACCAGTTTTTTGAAAAAATCCTTGAGATTCATTCTCTGGACATTTTCCACCAGATAATTTTTTTAAATTCATTATTATAATATATTACAAAATAAATAAAATATATTATCAATTTTATAATAGATAAATTACTGTTTTAATTGTGCTTTTAGATTTAAATATTTCATTTTATATTTTAAATATTTTAATTGTCCTATTCTATTACGTTTTTCTTCAGGATTTCCAGCTGGTTTTTCTTCAGGATTTCCAGCTGGTTCTTCTTTCATCTTTCTTTTACGTGATTGTTCTAGTACTTGTGTCTGTGCTGGTAATAAAGTCGCTTCATCTTCCATATGTTGTTCTTGTTTAGAATTAAATGCTCTTTGTCTAACTGATTCTAATTGTGTAGGTGAACCAAAGCTTGGATAATATGTATCAAATAAACTTGATTGCTGCGAGCTTTGAGTGTTTGCAGATGAAGGATTTTGCAAACCAAAAGGAGAACCAACAGGAGAATGAGAATCAACAGGAGACCCAACAGGTAAACCAAAAAGAGAACCAACAGGAGAACCAACAGGAGAACCAACAGGAGAACCAACAGGTAAACCAAAAGGAGAACCAACAGGAGACCTAACAGGTAAATCAACAGGTAAACCAAAAGGAGTACTACTAGAAGACTCAAAAACTAAATTGAAATCTTTACCTGAAGGAGAATCTGGCCTAAAAGAAAAAACTTCATTATCTGAAGTAAGGTCTGCAGGTTCATGACTGTTACCATCTGAACGAGGGGACACACGATGAGGGGGCACACGATGAGGGGGCACACGACGAGGGGGTGCACGACGAGGGGACACACGACGAGGAAACACACGACGAGGGGACACAGAACTTGGACCTTCTTCATCAGAAGAAGAATATTGTTCAGAAGAAGAATATTGTTCAGAAGAAGAATATTGTTCAGAAGAAGAATCTTGTTCAGAAAAAAAATCTTTATTTTGTATTTCTTTAATATTAATATATAGTGCTTCATTTAGTGCTCTTTGATTAGTATAGTCAGTACGATGTTGTGCTTTTGTATAAGGACGGTCTGTTTTTGATTTAAATTTATAGACTCCTCCAGAGGAGTCAATGCCTAAATTGATAACGAGCTCTATTTTTACATTTTCATAATTTATTAAAAAAGAAGGTAAATAGAATCTACCATTATTTTTCTTTATCTCATGAACCCAATTATATTCTTTTAAAGAACTATTATCATATTTGGATCCATTATCATCATAGAACCAATATTTTTCTTCTCCATATTCATTTATACATTTAAATGCAGTTACAGTATGATCACATGCGTTTTCATCATCCATAGTTAAATTTATTATAATAGCAAATATATGATCTAGATTTTCATTAGAATAATTAATATAATCCAATTTAGCTGTTATATTATTTATAATATTCAATGGTACTATATGTTTAGCTTTACTTAAAAATAAAAAATTATATAAATAAATAACCCATAATATATCTCTATCATAACCTCCAGAGATTCTTTTTTCTTTTGATTTCTGAAGAGGAGAATGTAATTGTGATATTGATATTATATCATAATGGCATCTGATAGAATAACATCCTGAATTATGCCTTTCTAATGTAAGTGTAGTAGGTACAGAATTCATCAATTCTTTGCCAATCGCTGCTAACTGTTCCTTTTTAGGTAATAGATGCTGCGATTGCATATTTTTAAAATGTGTATCAGGACTATTAGGACCTTTTAATCTTTCTTTTGTATTTTCAAATGTTATTGCTAATCTAGCTTTAAGATTACTTAAATAATAATCAATTTTCTGAATAAATTCTTCATGATCTGCCTCTTCAATATTAATTGGTATCATTTCTTTATTATTTTTTAGTTTATTTTCTAATAAATTATCTATAACTTGGTGTGCAGGTTTAGCAGATATGCTAGCTTGTGGTGATTGAGCATAATCAACTTGTAGAAATTGAGAAGATAGAGGAGACATAATTGATTGAGATGATTTATATGATAGAATCCCATAAATAATAGTATTACTTGTTTTACCTCCATATATTAACACCATTTGTATAGCATCTAACCAACATTGACCAGTTTTTTGAAAAAATCCTTGATATTCATTCTCTGGACATTTTCCACCATATAATTTTTTTAAATTCATTATTATAATATATTATAATATATTACAAAATAAATAATAGTTTTATTTTACTAATATTTAATAATTTTTATTAGTAAAATAGATAAATTACTGTTTTAATTGTGCTTTTAGATTTAAATATTTCATTTTATATTTTAAATATTTTAATCCTATTGTTTTAGGACGTTTTTTTTGAGACTCTTTATCTGATTCTTCATTTGATTCTTCATTTGATTCTTCATTTGATTCTTCATTTGATTCTTCATCTGATTCTTCATCACGACCTCTTTTTCCTAAATAACCATCAGATTTTTGTAGTGGGTCTGTTTGTAGTGCTGGTGATTGTGTTTGTGCTGGTGTTAAGAGTGGAAAATGACCATAAAATGCTTGTGGTAATAAAGTCACTTCATCTTCCATATGTTGTCCTTGTTTAGAATCAGGTGTATTTCTTTTAACTGGTTCTAATTGTGTATTTGAAGGAAAGCTTTCATAATTTGCAGATGAAGAATTTAGAGAACCTTGACCAAAAGGAGACCCTAGAGTTTCATTATAAGTTGGAGAACTTAGAGTTTCATTATAAGTTGGAGAACTTAGATTTTGTTCATAAATTGGAGAACTTGGATAATGAGATAATTCATGCGAGGATATTACCTTATCAGTAATTGGTATATTTTCTAATGTTTTATTAGGTTTTTGTGGTCTTTTCACTATAATAGCTTCTATAGATGCCAATGATGCTCTAGTATTTATATATTTATTTTTAAATTCTGGATCAAAATAAAATTTATATTGTTCTGGAGACGATATAGAATTAAAACCTAAATTAATAACAGATATTATAATAGGTTCGTCATAAAGCAAAAAAGAAGGTAAATGTAATGACCCATTTTCGTTTAGTTCATAAACCCAATCATATTTTTTTAAAGAATTCTTATTATCATCTTTAAATCCATTGTTATCATATATCCAACACTGTTCAGATGCATCTTGATTTATACATCTAAAAACAGCTATATCATGAAATTCATTGTAATCACGTGCTTTGATTTTTATTATAATAGCAAATATTTTATGAATTTCTATATTAATATATTTAATATAAGGTAGTTCATGATTATTTTTAATAATATTTAATGGCATAATGTGATTACTTAGATCTAAAAATAAAAAATTATACAAATAAATAGTCCATAATGTATCTCTAATAGTACCATACATAGCTAAATTAACTGCTTCAGGTTCTATAATATGATCATTTAATTGTGCTAATGCTCTTATATCATGATTGCATTTAATTGAACACTTAAATGAATTATGTCTATCTAAACTAGGTATATTCTCTTCGGTGGTCTCATCGCACATTAAAATACTTTCATGTAAATTTTTAATAGGTTCTGCAGATAAAATAAACCTATTAAATAGTCCTTCCTGATGTTTTTTAGGACAATTATCACCTTCTAAAGTTTCTTTTATATTTGTAAATGTTTTCTCTAATCTAGCTTTAAGATTACTTAAATATCTATTTCCTAAATTAATAAAGTCGCCATAATTTTGCTCTTCAATATTAATTGGTATCATTGCTTTATTAGTTGCTAATTTATGATTTATTAAATCAACTGAAGTAGCAGCAGCAGATGATGCTGATTGTATTGATTGATATTCTAGAATTCCTTTAATAATAGTATCACTTGTTTCACCTCCATATATTAATACCATTGATATAGCATCTAACCAACATTGACCAGTTTTTTGAAAAAATCCTTGATATTTATTATCTGGACACTTGCCACCAGATAATTTTTTTAAATTCATTATTATAATATATTACAAAATAATATATATATAATAATAATATGAATGATATTCAAAAAAGATTTACATTATTTTTATTAGGATGTATGGGAACAAGATTTAGTTTTGTTTATTTAACTAAAACTATAAAAAATCCAACTTTTATAACTTTGTTTGGTATTATTTCAATTATGATCGGAACAAGTTTTATGGTATTATATCTAAATAATTGTAGAAAAAATGGTCCTGAAGTTTTTGGAGGTAATATTTGGTGGAATATATTAAGGCCTATCCATTCTGCTTTATATTTAACAGTTGGTATAATGTGTTTAACTGGTTATTATAATAATGTATGGCTTTTATTATTAGCAGATGTTTTAATTGGATTATCTGGATTTTTATATTATCATTATACAAATAATAATTTTGTAAAATTATTGCAATAAATTAACGTTTCTTTTTTTTCTTCTTTTTTTTCAAATCATCTTCTTTCATCAATTCCATAAAAGTTGCATCTGCTATTTCTGATGCTACTTTTATTGCTTTCTTTTTATCTCGACGCTGTTTTATAATTTCTCGTTGTTGGTGTCGTGTTAATGGTGGATTATTGATTTTATCTTTCATTTCTTCAAGTTCTTCCATAGTTTCAATTAATGTTGGACTTAAAGTTTTCTTTTCAAAAGATTTTATCATAATACGTTTGAACAAATTATCAATTTCTTGTAATTTTTGTTCTTTGGTTTTATAAACCACCATTGTAGATATATTTTTTGGTGTTGTATAATATAAATTATCTGGTTTTCTGGTAAATGTCTCCATAAAATAATTATAATAAATATCATATTTTATTATTTTTTTTTTCAATTTTTTTAAACTGAGCGTAGCGAAGTTTAAAAAGCATTCATTGAGCTTTAGCGAAATCAATTTTTATTCTAAAGTGAGTGAAAACTCGAGCTAAAGCTCTTCATTTAACCAAGCGAACATTTTCAATTTTTTAAAAACAGAGTGAAATCGATTTTTATTATAAATTAATTGTTTTTCTTTATTTTTTTTACTAAAATAATATTTCGACGAAATGTTTGCCTTTCGTCTTTTTTTTTCTTTTTTTGAATTGTTTTTCGCACTACTTGATATTTTTTTTGTTAATTATTTTTCGTAGTGCTTTAACATATTTTTCTTAACCACGTTTGTATCGCTTTGCCTTTTGTTTGGTTGGTGTGTGAAATCGTTCATCGTCACTGTCGCTGGAATCGTCGCTGGAATCGTCTATATTTATTACAAATGGTAATGCAGCTGATTCAGTTACTGCAGCTGATTCAGTTACTGCAGCTGATTCAGTTACTGCAGCTGATTCAGTTACTGCAAGTGATGTATGTGATCTACTAGAAGCAACAGCCGACCTACATGTTTGTATTGCAGACATAGCTATAGCAGATAGGGGTTTACTTGTTTTTACCTCATCATGTCTACTATAGTAAACTTCAGCAGCCATTGTGCTACATAGTTCTGGTTTAGGCAGAGTAATGCAGTGCTCTTTAACTTCCATGCGAGGTGTTGTTAACTTGATTACATTGTTTGCATCAACAAAGTGAAACATGGCATCAATACTAGTAACATGTGGAAGTGTCCAATTAAAGCTTTCTATTTTCACACAATCAAACATACTATGTGTATTGCTCAAGCAAGTTGGCGGAGAAGTTGGCATCTGTAATCGTGTAGAACTATATAGATCACATGTATTGAACCTGACTGCTGGGGATCTGTCTAAAATACCCCAACTATTGACTTTGCGGATGTTCGCTTCGTAGAAAGCAAAAGGCTGAACAGTCTCATAGTTTTCCTCAAACCAAATATCAAAGTCCAATTCATTATTACCTAGCATCAAAAAACACCAGAGAGATAATTTAGCAAAGTCACGTAGATTGGCAGCGATAAAATTGCTTGATGGTGTGCCTTGGTTAATTAACAACTGTGCCAATGGATGGGAACGAGTGTCATTAATTCTGACAGTAAAGTCACACATGTCAATTGCATCTTGGTCATTGAAAACTAGATTAGGTGTAGAAACTACTACAATGGCATTGGTGTGTGGCCTTACTAGTCCTTCTAATCGTTGCTGAAGTTTCTCAATGTTTGAATAGTGATTTGTCATACAGATTGACAGTGGCTCAAAACAAAAAGCACCGATGATTCTTTTCAGATCCAAGAAAACAAAATCAGGTAAATGTTTAAACATGTCATTCAGCTGATTTCTAAAAAGTTCAAATTCTAGGGGAGTAATAAAATCTAAAGAGAGAGCTTGCTTGTAAACGCTTCGATATTTTTGAAAGCAAAATCAAAAATTTCTAGTCCTATATAGTTACCATTATATGATACTATATAGAACGCAATATACCAATTATTATAGACTAGTTAAAGTATTTCTTTTTCAATTTTTTTATTCTATTTGCAAAGCTTACATGAAATCAATTTTTTATAAAAAATTGATAAAAAAATCCATAAAACAAATATCATATATTTTTTAATAATGTCTTTATTCAATACTGATGATATAAATAAATTTATTAGTGGTAGTATAGGGGGTTTTACTGGTACTATATTATCACATCCATTTGATACAATTAAAACAAGAATTCAATCTGGACAATCTAAAACAATTAAAGAAGCTTTTAAAATGAAAAGATTATATTCTGGTTTATCAACACCTTTAATGGGAATTCCTCTTGAAAAAACTATTGTTTTTGGAACTTATCAAAAACTTAGAGATAATGGTTATAATGTTGCTTTTTCTGGTTCAGTAGCAGGTTTTATATCAACTACTATAGTTACACCTGTAGATAATTTTAAAATACAATATCAATTAGGTAATAAACCAAATTTTAAAAATATATTTAATGGTTATTTCCCAACACTTTTAAGAGAAACTTTGGGATTTTCTATCTATTTTTCTACTTATAATTATTTAACAGAATTATATAATCCTGATAAAAATCATTTCAAAACATTTTTATTTGGTGGATTTTCTGGTTTTAGTGCTTGGTTTTTTATATATCCAGCTGATATTATTAAAACTAAATATCAATCTGGACAAACTAATTTAATTAATATTATAAAAGAAACTCATAAAATTGGATTTTATAAAGGTTTTAGTTTGGCAGTTATGAGAGCAATCCCATTACATGCTGGTGTTTTTCTTGGTTGGGAAATTGCAAATAAATATTTATAATAATTTCTTTTACATTGCATATCTTCTAGTATATTCACGGGCATTAGCATCATGAATATCCTTATTTTTCATTAATAAATCTGCTATATCTGGAACCAATGGATCATTTGGATTTGGCTCTGCTAACAAAGAACATATACTCAATAATAATTTTGAAATATTCAATGCTGGAGACCAATTATCTTTTAAAACATCCAAACAAATATTTCCAGATTGACTAATATTACAATGATATATAGGCGTTGTAAAAATAATTTTTGGTGGTTTGAATGGATATTCTTTACCAAATTCTATATTTAATTTAAATACACCATTTTCATATGGTGTTTTAGTTGGACCAAATATAGTAGCTACCCATTTTGTTATATCTTGCATATCATTTGGACCAGCAGAACAATTTTCTACAGGATTTTCTTTTAAATCTTGTAATTCATTTGTTATCCTTTTTAGTTGTACTTTAGACATTATAATATTATAAAAGTTTGGTATTTTAGAGATTTTTTTATCATTTTTTTTTATTTTATAAAAGAATGTGTTTTTTTGTTTAATTTTTTTGGTTCTAAATTAATTCGGAGGGAGTCTTATGCTCCCCCCTTTTTTTTATTTTTTATTTTGTTTAGTTTATTGGAGGGAGTCTTGTGCTCCCTCATTATTTATTCCCATTTCTCAAAGCTATGAATCAAACTTGGGTGGACCAAAGTCACAAAGCCGAGCTAAAAGGTCATCGCTGAGTGGTTCATCAACTTCTTCAACTTGTTCAGTCTCTTCAGCAAGTATTTCTACTTGTTCAGATTGAGAAACTTCTGCAGCAGCGGCAGCTGACGTAGCAGATGATTCAGCAGATTCTGATTTCTTCTTGAGCCGTTGTCTTTGAACCCATAGCAAGTGTCCAGCAAAATGGTCAAACCTACAATCACAATTTGTGCATCGTGGCAGTTTAGAATCTGGAGGATTATCAAACTTACAAAAAGTCTTTGGACGATCTTTAGGATCAATTGCTCCTGCATAGATATTATGATTGTAGGAACATTTGCCTGTTTTGAAGCCATGGCATGGTTTCTTTTCCAAAGTATATCGACAAGGTCTTTCAAAGTTGGAATAACGAGCCTTTTTGATACTGGTTTTCATTTGGATAGCTGTGATTCTAGCGTGATCCCAGAAATGGTCTTCTTTGCACTCTGTATCCTCACATCGTTCTGAAAGCAGAGTGTGAATATTCATGACATCTTTTTGGCAAATGAATGCTGGAATGACTTGACCAAGAACCAAAGGAAGGAATGTTCCTGTTTCGGTGTGATGGTTATGGCCACAACCATTTTCACTTTTCATGCTTCGACAATCAGCACCATACTTGCATTTATGCTCATAATAAAGCTTCATGTGCATAGTTTCAATGTGACGACGACGAGCAAAGTCATTACCAGCAACAGCGTTTAGGCCGTTTTTCTCACACATACCGCATTTCCAACATCTAGGTCTGCCAGGAACAACAACGGGAATAAATATCTTACTATTCAATACTTGTATGAATTCATCAATATGGAATTGAGTTATTTTGGTAGTAATAAAGTTGGCGTACAATAAATCGCTTCGATCAGACAGTAGTACATACTAGGCTAATCTAAGTTATTATAACTAACATATTAATAATGCCGTTATAATAACAAAATGCATACTATATAAAAGGGATGTTAAGGAGTTTTTTTTTCAATTTTTATTCTAAAGTGAGCATAGCGAACTTTTCAATTTTTTTGTTTTAGGATTATCTTTTGCTAAAGCAAAAGCTTAAAGCAAATATAATAAAAAATTGATTTCGCTCCGCTCAATGAATGCTTTAAAACATCGCTTTGCTCTGTTTTTACACCTTTGCACATTTAAAACGCCGACTTTTTAAATATGCAATTATAAATAATTTTTTAATGTTTTTCTTCTATTAGAAGGTTTCTTACTATAT
>Ga0214923_10003028_pt1 | contig 21499 bp, 16 predicted proteins | sample LL1510_MetaG_FD_177993 | JGI IMG/M metagenome (GOLD analysis project Ga0214923, IMG submission 177993) | Freshwater microbial communities from Lake Lanier, Atlanta, Georgia, United States - LL-1510 | ecosystem: Environmental > Aquatic > Freshwater > Lake | place: USA: Georgia | collected...
GGATGTTGAGAACCCCGACTTGGGCAAGTGCGCGGGCCTGGGTTTCATTCACGCCTTCGATCAGCATGAGGTTTGCAATTGCATCCTGGATGCGTTTTTGGAGCTTGGTCTTCGAGATGATGTCGAGCTTCCATCCGGTGATCTGGGCTGCGAGACGGACGTTCTGTCCGCGCTTGCCGATCGCAAGAGAAAGCTGGGTGTCTTCGACCATGATTTCCATCGACTTATTGCGCTCGTCGATCCGGATCGAGGAGATTTCGGCCGGTGACAAAGCAGAGCGCGCGAATACCATGGGGTTGTCAGACCAAGGAATGATGTCGATTTTCTCGCCCTTCAATTCCTGAATGACTTGTTGAACGCGGACGCCCTTCATTCCGACGCATGCGCCGACTGGGTCAATGTCACGGTCCTTCGAGATTACAGCCATTTTTGCACGGGAGCCCGGCTCGCGTGAGCATTGCTTGATTTCGATGATGCCGTCCCGGATTTCAGGAACTTCCTGCTCGAACAGCTTCATGAGGTACTTGGGGCTCGTGCGGCTGATGTACAGGGCGGGGCCTTTGGTGGTGGTGGCCACATCAATGAGAATGGCCTGAACGCGGTCACCCGGCTTGTAATTTTCGCCCGGAATGATCTCGTTCTTGGGTAAGAGCGCATCGGTCTTGCCGAGGTCGATCACCAAGTTGCCGCGCTCCATCCTGCGGGCGATTCCCGAAAGGATTTCACCTTTGAGTGGCATGTACTCATTGAAGATGATGTCGCGCTCGGCGTCCCGCACCTTCTGGAAAATGATTTGCTTTGCCGTCTGGGCATCGACCCGGCCAAAGCTCGGGGTTTCAACTTTTACGCCGAGTTCATCGCCGATCTGGGCCTGGGGATCCAGCTCAAGAGCTTCCTGGATTTTGATTTCTTCAGATTCCTCAAGCATATCGTCATCGCTGTCGACCACTTTCTTGAAGAGGTACAGATCGACATCACCGTTCTCATCGTTGTAGTGCGCTTCAAGAATGGCATGGGGGCCGTACTTCTTTTGGGCGGCAGCAAGGATCGCCTGCTCGATGGCGCTTACAATGATCTCACGCTTGATTCCGCGATCGCGGCCCACGGATTCAATGACTCGGCTCAGTTCACTCAGGTTCATAGTTCTCTCCTTTAATCCTTAATATTTCTTAAAGTCCGATCACTTCCCGCTCGAGGTGGGCCTTCGACACTTGGTCGTGGGGCACCCGGATCAGGGTTTCGGGCTTGGGTTCTGATTTCTTTTTGGTTTTTTGTGGCTTTCCGCGGGTACCGTCCTCTGCAATCAGGCCGATGCAGATAGAGCGGGTGGGGTGGTCATAGCCGCGAAGGATGCCATAAAAATTCTTTTGCTTCGGATTTTTAGCCGAGTACTCGGCAGCACCGGTCTCTTCACCCAGCAGCGGACGGAGGGTCGTGATCCGGGCGATCTCGCCTGCGTATTTCACGAAGTCCGAGGGCTTCCTCAGCGGACGGTTGATTCCGGGCGAGGACACTTCAAGCTCATAGGGGCCTTTGAAAATCTCTTGAAGGTCGGGCTGGGACTCGAGCGGTTGATCGAGCTCATGGGTGACTCGAACACAATCTTCGATCGAAATTGCCGGCGAACTTTCTGACGAGAGGCTCTCGGGAAAGTCGATGTAAATGCAGAGCTTCTTTTCGCGATGATTCAGAAGTTCAATCGCCACGAGCTCATAGCCGAGGGAATCCAGTCGTGACTCGAGGAAGTGGATCAGGCGAGCTTCCGGGGTGGCGTTTGCAATGGAATTCGACTGGGTATTCCCCGCAGATCCGGACGCAAGATCTCCACGGGATTCCATCTGGAACCCTGTTTTGGAGGTTTCGAGGGATGCGGCAATAGGAGAGTCATTCACGTCAGTCATGGTTTTGGCCCCCTTTAGGCCGCAGGCTAAAAAAAAAGCGGGATCGAACCGAACCCGCCGCGACTGCGATCAAATTTTGGGGATCTTCGAGACCCTACACAAACCCCTGGGCTTTTTCAAGTCTGAATGGCCCTGAATCCTGATTTTTGCAGGTCGGTATGCGATGAAAATCATTGATTCCACAGGGCGCGATGCCTTTCAGGCGTCCTGGAGTGGGGAAAGTTCCGATTTTTATTGTAACTTTATGTAAAAATTAAATAAAATGAATCTAGGCCACCACTCTAGGGGAGATCATGAGAAAATTTACGAATTCGGTTTCAATGCTGGTCATGTTTTGCCTGGTTTTGAATGTCGGGGGTCACCCAAGCGTCGCACAAGCTCAGGGCGGTCCCTCGGGGAACTTTACATTTCCTGGAGCGAACCCTGCCTTGATGGACACGTCCACGCTTGCGGCAGGAGTGAATGCGGCGATCGGCAAATGTGCCGTAGAGGATCGCAATCGCAGGCTGAACTCAAGGCTCGATAAGAATGCCTTGATTGGGACGACGGCAGCAGTGCTCGATCGGTCCAGCACCCGAAGTGATAAAGCTCAGTCGGCATGGGGGCTGGGGTCTTCAATCCTCGGCGCGAAGCCGCAGGGAAACTGTTATGACGCGGCCACGAAATCGGCGTCTCGAAGTTCGAAGTTGTTCAAGAGTTCTTCAGGAAAGGAATGGGAGTACGATCAGGCCAGTTTTGAGGAGGCCCTGAAGAATCCCACGAACTGCAACATGGAGTGCCCGCGCCCTGAACAAGAGGACTCTTCTTGCGCCGACTATTTTGGAAGCCGGGAGGTTTCCGGTCGCTATAACGACAAGAACAAAACGGATGGATTGAAGCGGATTCGGGCCGCGCTCGACCGAATCACGGTCTACAAGCGCTTCATGAACTTCAAGATGAACAACTGCGCCAGCCAGGAAAAAAACGAACTGATGCTGGCCCAACAAGCTTATGCCTGCACGCAAAAGGCCCTCTCAGATGCGGTTTCCGCTGCGGCAGCCCAGTTGCAAATGGCCCTGAACCAGCAGAAAGGCGATTTTGAGAAGATGTCCCAGGCGAACCAGCAGCTGTATCAACAGTGGAAGGACATCAATACGGCTCTTGGATCGAATGATCCCGACGACTCTGACCCGCTCTTTCGGGATGGGGCTGACAAGAATCAAAGCAACCAGTTTGGCGGACTTTTGGGTATCCAGAGGGCCTTGAATCAGGATTTGGCGGAACAGGAATCCAAGGGGTCGCAATTCAAGGAAGAGGTTGAGAATCTCAAACGCGATGTTCAGAGAAACAATGACATGCTCGAGAGCGGTCGAATGGGCGAGGTCTCGAAATGCATGAGCACCTCGAATTCGATCGGAGTTGCGGGGGGGCGCGCGCTCACGTGTTTCAAGCCAATGGTCGATAAGGACGGGCGTCCGGTTGCCGATGCGAGTGGCAAGCCCAGATTCGCCAAAGTGACCTGTGGACCCATCGAATACCTTCGGACGCAAGTCGAGCAATCCGCGTTGGTGACCTCGGGGGGAAATGTGGTTCGCAGCCAAAACCGCCAGGACGAGGCTCAGGTGCGCGGACAGGAATTCCAGAACATCGCGGATTCGATTCTTCAGGACATGACTCCGAACCGAGGCGAGGGCGAAGTGCTATCGCCCAATTCAACGACCTGGAGTGATCTTACGAGTAAATATGGTGCCGCTCTAAACGAACTTTCTCAAAAGAGCGGAGTAAACCTGATGGGGCAACTTGAAAAGGTAGCGTCCCATTGTTTCAGTCAGGGGGATAAGTGGCGAAATCAGCAAATTCGCTCGCCCTCATCGAGTTATGGAAAGCTTAAGGCTGAGGCCGACAATCGCCGGACCAAATTGAATGGAGAGCTCCAAAAAGGATTGGGAGAGCTCAACAAGAACTACAGTGACGCGATGGCCGTTTTGGGGCGTCAAGCGGTGGCACTCAATCGATTCAACTGCACCAAGACCGATCCCCAAAAAATGCTCGATTGTTTTGACAGTATTCGGTCGAACACCCGGGATATTCTGGAAGGCACCGGGGCTTCGGCTACGGTGATCCGAAACGACAAAGGGCAGCCGATCGCTCCCCCGTGCAAAGGGATCAATGGCTGCGTCACCGTGCTGAATAATGCACGAAAATCGAAGAAGGGTCAGGTTCAGGAGGGTCGAAAAATCCAGGCTGAATATTCGACCAAGGCCCGATCGGATGTCGACAATCAGATGCTCGTTTTGGCCAATATGTTGAAAGGACTGCAGGGGCAGGTCAGTGCGCAGTTCGGATCGGTTGCCGGTCTCGCCAACGCTTTGGGGGTGACGGCAAAAACGAGTCCGAACATGATTACCGATCCCGAGGCGCTCGAGGCTGCCGAATCGAATAACGCCAAGCCGCCTTCGGGCGATGGTCCCTACAAGTCGCCTCGAGACATGTCGCGAGTCCTTTCGGCGAAGATGCAACCAGGCGGGATGATGGATTTTGCGAATGACGGCATGGGCGACATGATGGCGAGTGCGATGCAAAAAATCCAGGAAAAGCAGGATAAGGCGAGAGAAGATCTGGCTAGCTTCAAGGATGTAAGCAAAGGCCTCGATGAGCTGGCAAGGACCTGCGGAAAAGAGGATTCCGAAAACGTTGGAAACGAAGCCTGCGCGCAGGAGTGTGATTCCACGAGTTTGACTGCCGCTGGATGTTCGGGCAGTAACCTGGGGGATATCTGGGCTGCGCTGACGATCTTGAATGGGGACCGAGGTGCGGCTTCCAAGATTGAAAAGGCAAATCTAGCGCTCAGCGGATTGAAATGCCCTGAGGATGGCCTTCGAAAACTCTGTCAGAACTGCGTGGTGACCAAGTCTAACTCCTATACGCCGCCCCCTGAACCGAATGGCAATGGGAATGCAAATAGTGCTAACCAAAATGGCGGAAATGGCGGCGGGAACTAATTGATGGCGCTTGGGTAAACGAGCGTTGCGTGAGGGCGTGTCGCCCCGGATTCCCTCCTTGACACTGCTTCTTTAGGTGGGTAAATCTAAGAAAATGCGGGTTTTTTGCTCGCGTGAAAGGAAACTAGAAACACTCAAATGGCATTTAAAACCAATAACTCGGCTCCTCCTTCGGGCGGAATCATTGCCCCGAACACCTCCGGGACTTCTCCACGTCCCTCCACCTTCCAACCCCGATCCCCTGGCTCCCGGCCCTATCCGCCCCGCGATCGGAACTTCAACAAAGACGACAAAGACGATGTTCGCCTCAATGAGCGGATTCGCGTTCCTCAAGTTCGATTGATTGACGAGAACGGGGAGCAAGTCGGAATCGTTCCCACCCAGCAAGCGCTTCAGATGGCACGAGACAAGGGTCTCGATCTGATGGAAGTCGCAGCAACTGCGAGTCCTCCGGTCTGCAAGATCTGCGATTACGGAAAATTCAAATACGAAAAGAAGAAAAAAGAGGCGCAGGCCCGCAAAAACCAGGTCGTGGTGAAGGTCAAGGAAGTTCAGCTTCGGCCGAATACCGATGAGCATGACCTATCCTACAAGATCAAGAATGCGCAGGAATTCATCGAAGAGGGTGACAAGGTTAAGTTCACGATCCTCTTTCGCGGTCGCGAAATTGCGCATACCGAACCCGGTTTCAAGATGTGCAAGGATGTGATTGAGCGTATCGGCGAGGCTGCAATCGTCGAGCTCGCGCCCAAGCTCGAAGGCAAAAAGCTCATGATGATCCTGGCTCCAAACCCGCAGTTCAAGAAAAAGTGATCGCTTCCTCATGAACGCACCCGAGGTGGCGAAACAAACGACTTCTGAAATCTCGAATTTCCTGAAAGCCCAGAGCCCCGAGCTCAAGGCGAAAATCGAGGCAATGGAGCAGTTCATGGATCACCCGGTGGTGAAGGTGGGCGGAACCCTGGTTCAGGATTCCGAGTTCACTTCATCCTTGAAGCAGATGATCGAAAGCGGTCGGGGCACCTCGCTTTTAGCCTATGAGGCGGCCCTGATCGTCGTGCTTTGGGGGTTTCGTGCCTGGCGCCTGGGTAAAGTAAATACATTGTTGGCCCGGCTTTGGACCCAAGCCTGGGTTGCAGTTCTGTATTGGACCGTCGCTCTGGGGGTTCTTCCGGCCCTCGTGTGGGGTGACTCTTATCGAACTGTGTTGACCCATTCGGCTCGGGCCGTGCTCCGCCATGTCCTCGGCTAAAAACGCCCTGCGATTTCACACTTGATCAAATCTCCGATTTCAAGTAGGCTCAAGCGCTCTATGAAATTGAAAACAAAAAAAGCCGCGGCCAAGCGTTTCAGCTTCTCTGCGACAGGTAAAGTGAAGTTCGGACATGCAGGTCGTCGCCACCTGCTCAGCAAGAAGTCGAATGTGAAGATGCTCGGCATCCGCGCGGACGGTTACATGACCGATGGTGATGCCCGTCATGTTCGCAAGTGCATGCCTTACGGCGAGTGAGCCCAGGCAGATTCATTTCAGGTGCGGTAAACAGAATTTTTTAAAAAGGTTTTTTTAATCGGTATTCATGCCGAAAATGACAAGGTCTAAGGAGTAAATCATGCCTCGCGCAAAACGTGGATTTAAACGTCGTCGTCGTCACAATAAGCTTCGGAACAAAGCAGAAGGTTTTGTATTGGGTTTGGGTAGTCAAATCCGCAGAACTTCTGAAGCGATTGATCGCGCAGGAGTCTATGCCTTCCGTGATCGCCGCGTGAAGAAGCGTGACTTCCGCAATCTGTGGATCGCACGCCTTTCTGCAGCTTCTTATGCAAGCGACATGAGCTACAGCCGCTTGATCGCTGCCCTTAAAAAGGCTCAAGTGGTGTTGAACCGCAAGATGCTTTCTGAGATTGCGATCCATGATCCGAAGGCTTTCGAAGCCATCGTCGGCAAGGTTCGTGCTCTTGCTCCGGCAAACTAACGCTCCGGCGAGGTAAGCCGAGCTTACATCTCGAAATCTTTGATTTTTTTGCAAAGGCTCCTTCTCAATAGAAGGGGCCTTTGCTATTTTGTGCCCCATCATGAACGTCCATACCGAGATCGAAGAAAAGGGCAAGGCTGCGTTGACTCTCATTCTAGAGGCATCGAGCCTCGAGCAGCTGGACGGGTACCGGGTTTCGGTCCTCGGAAAAAAGGGTTCCTTGAGTGAGGCCCTGAAGCAATTGGGGCAAGTGCCTCCCGAGGAGCGCCCTAAGCTAGGGGCCCTCGCCAATGAATGGAAGTCGAAACTCGAAGCCGCCATTGAAACCAAGAAGGCAGAACTTGAAGCGCTTCGCATCGAAGCCGATCTGAAACGCACTCGCATCGATGTGACTCTTCCGTCACGGAAGCCCCACATGGGCGCGCTCCATCCCGTCACTCGAACCATTCGAAAAATTTCAGAAACCCTCGGTCGCATTGGCTTCGATGTCACCACCGGACCCGAGGTCGAGACAGACTTCATGAATTTCGAGGCCGTGAATATTCCGAAGGATCATCCCGCGCGTGACATGCAGGACACGTTTTTCCTGGGGCCGGGAGTGGTGCTTCGATCCCAGACATCCCCCGTTCAAATGCGAACCATGCGCGAGCAGAAATGGCCGGTGCGGATTCTTTGTCCGGGAGCTGTTTACCGCTGTGATTCGGATGCCACCCATTCTCCGATGTTTCATCAGATCGAAGGACTTTGGGTCGATCAAAAAGTGTCGATGGCGGATCTCAAGGGAGTACTCGATTTTTTCGCCAAAGAGACATTCGGTTCGCAAGTCAAAATCCGGCTCAGGCCCAGCTATTTTCCGTTCGTTGAGCCTGGAGCAGAAGTCGATGTGAGTTGTGCGATCTGTGCGGGGCGGAATCCTCAGTGCCAGGTGTGCAAAGGAACGGGTTGGCTCGAGATCCTGGGAGCCGGAATGGTTCATCCTCGTCTGTTTGAGCTCGCGGGCTACTCACCGGGCGAAGTGAGCGGATTCGCATTCGGGATGGGGGTAGAGCGGATCGCCATGCTTCTGCATGACATTCCTGATCTGCGGTTGATGTTCCAGGGCGATGAGCGGTTTTTGAAACAATTCTGAGAGTGTCATCATGAAGATTTCCTATAATTGGCTGAGTGAATGGGTAGATTTGAGTCGCTTCAAGAGTCCGACCGAGGTTGCAGACCTCCTGACGTCTCGAGGGCTCGAGGTCGAAAGCATCGAATCGCAGGCAAAGGGCCTGGAAAAAGTGGTCACGGGCCAAATCATCTTGAAAGAAAAACATCCCGAGGCGGATCGGCTTTCCCTGTGCAAGGTGAACATCGGGCCCGAGTCGGAGTATCTCGACATTGTTTGCGGAGCCCAAAATCACAAGCAGGGTGATTTTGTGGCCGTGGCCAAGGTGGGGGCGAACCTTCCGAATGGAATGAAGATCGAGAAGGGAAAAATCCGGGGAGTCGTCTCGATGGGAATGCTTTGCTCCGAAGCGGAGCTGGGCTTCAAGAAGGAATCCGACGGAATCCTGATCCTGCCACCAAAAACCCCGATCGGCTGGAAGCTCGCCGATGTGTTGGGGTTGGACGACACGATTTTTGAGATCAAGCTCACCGCCAATCGCGGAGATTGCTTGAGTCACCGGGGAATCGCGCGCGAGATCGCAGCTGCTTTGGAGCTTCCGCTCAAGGCGCCCAAGGTCACCGCGTTTCGCGGCACCGGCTCGCCCATTCGAATCGAGCTCGATGCGGGCGAAGATGCTCCTCAGTTTTTCGGGGCTTATCTGACCGGCGTAAAAGTAGGTCCTTCTCCTTCATGGCTCAAGACCAGGCTTGAATCAATCGGGCAGCGATCGATCAACACCTTGGTGGATGCGAGCAATTTCCTGATGTTTGAGTATGGATTTCCGGTTCATATTTATGATGCCGATCGCATCGAGGGTGGCGTGATTCGCGTTCGCAAGTCGAAGGCAGGCGAGGTGCTTCCGCTCCTGGATGGCGGTCAGGCCGAATTGACCGGCGAAGAAATCATCATCACGGACGGAGTCAAGCCGATCGGACTTGCCGGGGTGATGGGGGGCGGGAACTCAGAGGTGAGCGAAGAGACTCGGAATGTGTTTCTTGAGTGCGCGGAGTTCAATCCGACGCTGGTTCGACGAGCAGCCTTTCGATTCTCAAGACGATCAGAGGCTTCACTTCGATTTGAAAAAGGCATCGATCCGCGCGGTCACCGGGAGGCGATCGGGCGTTTGATTGACTTGGTCGTGAAGCTAGCGCAGGGAGAGCCTGCCGGCGAGGCCATGGCCGAATTGCCATCGCGAGCCGGTTTTGTGCCGAAAACCGTAGAGACTCGTATTTCTTTTTTGAATGGATTTTTGGGAACCGCCATTCCCGCAGAAAAAGTGAAAACCGTTTTCGAGACCCTCGGCATCCGGGTCGAAGCAGGGGCGGGTGCTGGGCGTGATGCGGAAGTCTCGAAAGAGTCAGCTGATGAAGTCCGCCTCACTCCGCCGAGTTATCGACTGGATCTGGGTATTCAGGAAGATTTCGCAGAAGAGCTCGCAAGAACCATTGGCTATGACGCGATTCCCACAACCATTCCTGCGCTTTCTGGAATGCCTAAAAGCCGCAAGGACAATCCGATGCGCCACCGGATCGAGATGGTTGATCGGATCAAAGACCTGTTGGTCTCCGAGGGATTGCGGGAGTCGCTTGCGTTCGCATTCCAAAGTGAGTCCTATCTCGCTCGATTCGGGATGCGTTCGAGTGTGAAAATCCTAAATCCCCTTTCTGAAGAGCAGGGGTTTTTGGTGCCTTCGTTGCTTCCGGGGATTCTGAAAGCGTATCAGGAAAATGAACGGCATCACTTTGGCTCCGAGCCGCTTGCGGTTCGCCTTTTCGAGGTTCGTCCGGTGTTCTCATTTTCGGGTGACCAGATTGAAGCCAAGGGTGAGTCCGACACCGGCGTGGTTGAAAAGCTCAGGCTCTCGATTCTTTTGGCCGGGCCGCGCTGGGATCAGGCCCTCAAGTCAGAGCGGGGCCAAGTGGATTTCTTTGATCTGAAAGCGGTGGTCGAGACGGTGTTTGACCAGCTCCGTACCAAGGGGATCCGGACCCGAGCTGCGGATTCGGCAATTTTGGGCACGGCTCGAGCGGATCATCTGTATCACCCGGGGCAGTGCCTGCAACTCACAGTGGGCAAGGATCCGATCGGGTTCCTTGGACGAATTCATCCCCGTCTAGAAGCCGAACTCAAGCTTTCGCAGCCGGTATTTTGGGCAGAGTTGGACCTTGAGCCTGTCATCACCCTGACCCCTTCAAAAGAGGCGGCATTCAAGCCTTGGTCTGCATTCCCGACCATGGAGCGGGATTTTGCCCTTTTGGTTGAGGATTCGGTGGCGGCTGAAAATCTGATACAAAGTGCATTAAAATCCGGGAAGCCCATTGCAAAAGTCGTAAAGATTTTTGATACTTACAAGGGAGCACCCGTACCGGAAGGCAAGATCAGCATCGGGGTTCGCGTGATCTTTTCAGACGACTCAAAGAGTCTTGAAGAGAAACAAGTGGACCAGTGCTCCGGACTCATTGTCCAGAAATGGCAGGATGAGTTCAATGCGAGCTTACGGTGAGGTTTGAGGCAGAAGCTTGCATCGAAACGTTTGGGTTTTAGAGAATCGGGAATGAAAGAAGTTGGAGGAGAGCCGTGGCATTAACCAAAGCAGACTTAGTGGATTCGATTCATGAGAAAATCGGGTTTTCCAAAAAGGAAGCCGCCGACATCGTCGAGTTGATTTTCGATACGATCAAGGGTGCGCTTACGGACGGCGACAAAATCAAGATCTCCGGTTTCGGGAATTTTGTGGTTCGCGAGAAGCGTGCCCGAACGGGACGCAATCCTCAGACGGGTCAGGCCATTGAAATCTCCGCACGGAGAGTATTGACCTTCAAGCCCTCTCAAGTGCTTCGTTCAGAGGTGAATGACACCCTCAAGGGTAAGGCAATCACCGAAGAGATGATTCGCAGACGGAATCATAAAGACGACGAAGATGGTGACGACGAAGAATAAAAGACCAAGGGACGGGGGATACGCGTGAACGGATTGATTCCGGATCGTACGTTTTTCAGGATCGGAGATGTTGCAGAAATCATCGGGCTGAAGACCTTTGTGATCCGGTTTTGGGAGCGAGAGTTTCCATTTCTTGCGCCTGAAAAAGGACCCAACGGCCACCGCGTATATCGGCGCTCTCAGATCGAGGCCCTGCTTCTGGTAAAGCACCTGTTGCATATCGAGCGCTATTCGATCGAAGGTGCCCGCAAACGGATTGCCGAGTTACGTAAGGCTGGGAAGTTGCGCGAAGCCATCGACGAATTGATGCAAAAGACCGGAGCCCGGGATTTGCTGGCTGCGGGTTCCGTAATTCCGAAAAGTGAAATTGAGTCCCTGAATCAGATTGAATCTCTGGACGCACTCGAGTCTTCGCTACAGGACCTTCAGTCTCTGATTCGTGATCCTGCCCACGCCGGGATTGATGTTCCGGGGTTAAAGACCATTCAGTAGAATTTTGATGATTTTTTTGGCAAAATTCTGACCTCCATGAGCTTTTTCAAGCTGCTGGAGGAGGCCCGGGCTGGTGATGTTGTAGTCCGAGATCTTATTCCCAATGAAATCAATGGCGGCCAGGGCGATGCCCTGATCCCGTAACGAGGCACCCACCTCGAGGGCGATTTCTTGTTCCCTAAGGGTGGGAGGGTGCGCCTCGATTCGGGATCCATGATCAATGAGTACTCGAAAATCTCCCGCTGCAGGGAATTTGCGAAGGGCGGCGATGAATTCCCCTCGCGCAAACCACATTCGGATTTCGCCTTGCATGATTTCCGGGAGATACTCTTGAATGAGTACCGAGGTGCGATAGTGATCGGTGTCGATCGCGAGATCCTTCAGAAATTCTTCGAGGGTCTTTGGCGCGTCTCGGCGTTTTACGCCAATACTTTGCGCAAGGTTCATGGGCTTGCTGACCCATGCCGGCCACTTTTTCACCTCGAAAAATGCAGAGATCGCGTCCTGGTCACTGAGGATCACCCGATGGGATGGAGCGAAGTGAAGCAAATCGAGAGGCGGAAGCTTTTCACTTTGGAAGCTGATCAGCTCGGGAGGATTGAAGATTCGCTCCCGCGAAACGCCTCGGGATAGGAGGGCTTCAAGCAGTTCCCGATAGTGCGCATCGACCGGAGGATCAATCCGGTAATGAACCTGGTTTATTTTTGACGGGTCCACCATCAGAGACTTGCTTGGGGGCGTGTCCCATTCGAATACTTTGAGCTTTCCTTCGGGGGCGTTCAGCACTTCATCCGAAGCACTCCAGTATGTTTTTACACCGAGATTCCTCGCTTCGTGGGCAAGCCTCAGCGTGGTATCCTGCTCGAGGTCCAGCGTTCTCCATGGGTCGGTGATCCAGAGAACACTTTTCGATGACAACGGGGAATTCGGCATGCAGACAGGGTACGGAAAATCGGGCGTTTTGAAAATAGCATTCATCGCGGCTCTCGGTCTCGGCGCGTGCAGCACCCCTGAACTTCCTCCTCAGAGCTCGGTCGACTATTCGGTCGAAATCCAGGCTCGAAAGCCCGATGCGAACAAGGTCGCTGCAGGCGAAGGCGTACGACTTTCAGAGGCCATGAAGAAGAACCTGTCGGACGGGCCGGTGTCTTCCGGGCGCAAGGCCATGTTGACGTTGATTGAAAGATCCAAACGGAATGGCAGGGGTGAGGGTGCTTATGAGACCTGTTCAGAAAGATTCGATTCAGCACCCGAGTGCAATGTCCTGAAGCCCGGTTGGGCCGATACTTTTTTCGAGGACGAACTCGAATTGGATGACGGTGACTCCGAGATTGCCCTCAAGAGCTCCCAGCGCAACTCTTCGGTCAAGTTGTCGAAAAGTTTTCGCAGGAAACATTCGAAGGTGATTGATCAGGTCTATCGATCTCTCAGTGAGGGTAAGATCGAGAAAGTCGAGGGGCAGATTGAGGGGGATTATTATCGTGCTCTCAAGCGAATCGAGGCATGGACCCCGGAACTGGAATCGCTCTCGAAGCGTTTGATTAAAGACGATGCCTGCGCTGATCCTGAGATTTATGTTTACCTCGGACTGAAGGGCGAAGAGTTTTTTCCGGACGACGACAAAATGGAGCGAGTCCTCGATCTTTATGATCGTGCGGACCAGTGCTACCTCGAGAATTCTACCAATAAATACGTGCAGCTCGCCCGCTTTCGATTAGGGCTGTTGTCTGTGGTCAAGAAAGACTGCAAACAGGCGCAAACGGTCTTCAATCGTCTCGCAAAAATGGGCGTGAATGATTACTCAACCCGGGCCCACTACTGGAGCGCTTACTGTGCGAGGGCGGGTTCGAAAAAAGAAGAGTTTTTGGCAAGTTTTGATGAGCTCTTTCGAATGAATCCGCTTGGATTTCATACGCTCTCGATCAATCACGGAGATTCGATTTTGGTCGACAACCTGTCCAAGCCCATTGATCCCATCGTGAAGACGCGAGCGAGCATCGAAGGCAGCTTCAATATGTGGATCCGGATGCTTGAGGATTACGATCAGCTCGGCAATCCCGCGATGGTGAGACGACTTTTGACCCCGGTGAGAAAGAATCCCGAATATCTTCTGAAGCTCGAGCCGGGAGTGCGCCTTTATCTTTCAACCTTTGCTTTCCGGTCCAAGGACACTTTTTCACTCTTCCGAATGCTCGACAGCGTATTCCGTACCCAGTCCGAATACGTTGTGGATTCGACGCTGAAGCTGTTCTATCCGCTCAAATTTGTTGAAAGCATTGTGGATGGAGCCAAGCGGGTGAATCCGCTTTTGGTGGCGGCACTGATTCGACAGGAGAGTGCGTTCCAGGAAAATGCTCGATCTCGGGTCGGTGCGATGGGCCTGATGCAACTCATGCCAGCCACGGCACGTCTCATGGATCGAAGCGTGAAGAGGAGCCAACTCCTGAAGCCTGAAGTCAATATTCGACTGGGCATCCGGTATTTCGAGGTTCTGGTGGATCGGTACGAAGGCGATGTGGAGCTTGCATTGGCTGCCTATAATGCGGGCGCAGAGGTGGTCGATCGTTGGCAAAAGCGCTATCCCACCAAGAATCGTCTGCTATTTCTGGATCTCATGCCCTACGCTGAAACCCGGAACTACGTCACCTTGATTGGCCGAAACTACTATTGGTATTCGAAGATTTATGGCGAGGAGTTGAAGGCGGCCTCGGGTGCGGTCGAGGCTGCTCGATCTGAGTTCAGGGGGCTTAAGTCGGAGTGACGATCGATGCGTGACAATTCGACGATTTTGCATCGGTTGAAGATTTGGGCCAGGGATCAGCCCCAACAAGAAGCGCTCTATTTCCGTGACGAGCATGGATGGTCCCCGATCGTGGCTTCACTCTATTGGAATCAGGTCGTTCGATTCGCGCTGGCGCTGCGTGACTTCGGAGTGGAGCGGGGCGATCGGGTCATGCTCTATGCCCAGAATTCGCCCGAGTGGGTTCAGTGGGAATTAGCCACGTGGCTTGCGGGTGGAGTTTCTGTGGGAGTCCACCCCCACACCCTTGAAGCCGAACTCAGCCAAATGATCGATCAGTGCAGTCCTCGACTGATTCTGGTGGAATCCGATTTGTATCGGAATCGAATCACGGGCCTCGACCCATCCTCTGAAGTTCTGACTTTTCCGGAGGCTTTGCAGCGAATGCTGGGCCTTCATTCCTATTCAATCGATGAGCTTTCGGCTCGAGGAGATGCGCTTCTGAAGGCGATTCGTCCTGACGAAACCCGGATGATCATCTATACCTCGGGCACTACGGGCGCTCCCAAGGGAGTCATGCTCGGCTTGGGTCAGTTGACCTTTGTTGCCGATACCCTTTCGAGTGAGTGGCGCCTTCCGTACATGGACGGACAGTTGTTTTCGTTTTTACCGCTCGCCCATATTGCAGAGAAAGCCCAAACCCTGGGAGTGGCGATTGTTCAACGGTATCCGGTCTGGTTCAACTCGAATTATGAGCGATTCTTCGAGGAACTCGTCGAGGTGCGGCCAACGCTTTTGTTGGCTGTTCCCCGGGTTTGGGAGCGCTTCAAGGAGCAGGTCGAAAGTCGCAAACCCAAGCTGCTTCAGAGGGTCATGGAATTCGAGAAGATTGGATCGATGGCCGAGAAGCTTTACCTTACACAGGTGCGACAGAATCTCGGGCTGGATCGGCTTAAATTCGCGGTGTCAGGCGCGGCAAAGCTTCCTCCGGTGGTGGGGGAATGGTTCCGAAGAATTGGAATCGAAATCCAGGAAATATATGGAATGAGTGAGTCGGCGGGTCTGATCACACTGACTCGGCCCGGGCGTAAGGACTTCCAGACCGTCGGCGCTGCTCCTGCCGGCGTCGAAATCCGGATCATGATGGATGGAGAGATTCAGATTCGGGGAGCTCAAGTTTTCTTTGGATATTGGAACAATCCGGGCGCAACCGCCGAAGTCTTGCTCGACGGGGGATGGCTTAGGACCGGAGATTTGGGTGAATTCAGAGCTGGCGATTCGGGCGAATTGAAGATTGTCGGACGTGACCGAGACATCATCAAGCTTTCGAATGGCCGCATGATTGCGCCGCTGCCAATCGAAAACGTCCTGAAGGAATTGCCCGAGGTTTCGAATGTTTGTGTGGTGGGGGAAGGAAAGTCGGGCGTCCTCGCGCTCATCACCCTGAAGGAAGATGTCATGGTGGATCTTCGATTCACGCCCGGGGCGATTGAGGGACTTTCGGTCGAGGACGAGCAGCTCAAAGGCAAAATCCGGACTCAAATGGATCAGCTGATTCGCGAAAAGCGTCTCCCGGAGTTCGCCTCAAGGTTTGTGATCCTTTCGCGCGACTTCTCGGTCGATTTAAAGGAATTGACCCAGACCCAGAAGATCAATCGCAATCAAATTCAAAAGAGCTTCAGGCCTTTCATCGATCTTCAGTTTGAGTCTTGAGGCTGCACTCTGAGTTCAAGGTTTTGAAAACACGATTCACAGGTTTCACTCAAGCGTGGCTTCCAGGCCGACTTTCCGAGGGTCACGGGCTTCCTGCATTTGGGGCAGATTCCGGAACCCCCTTCGCAGAACAGGGATTCGTTCCATTTGTCGAGGCCGAGAACCCAGGCTGTGATGAATAAGGTCGGAACCAGAAAATAGTGCCAAAAGGGGATGAGCGCCGAGCCGCACATGATGCCGAGCCAAGTGAGCGTTGTCCGGATCGCATTTTTCAAGCGCTCCTCACGATTCCATTCAACCTGAATCAGGCTGCCGAGGGTGGGCTCGAGAGAACGATCGTCTTTTGAATGGATGAATACCGGATGATTCAGTCGGGAGGCCATGAAAGATACTCATACAATGATTTCAGTGAATCCCCAAAGCGGAATCCTCAAAGATCGGGTATCATCAAGGTATGAACCTGGGATTGGTGCTGACCGGGGGCGGTGCCCGTGCGGCCTATCAAGTTGGAGTCCTTCAAGCGATCGCTGAAATCACGCAAGCGAAGGAGACCCCCTTTCGGGTGATCTCGGGTGTTTCTGCAGGAGCCATCAATGCCGCCTACTTGATGTCGAGGGCGGATCAGTTTGGAATCGCAGCGCGAGGACTTTGGGATTTGTGGACTGGACTTCATTCCGAGCGGATCTATCGCACGGATCCGGCCTCGATTGCCTCATTGGGTTCGAAATGGCTTCGAACAGTGGGGATGGGGGGGCTTTTCAACCAGAAGCGGGCCAATCATTTGCTGAGCACCGAACCGCTTCGTGAGCTTCTGAGTCAAGAGCTCGCTCTCGATCGTATTCCTGCTTTCGTGAAGAATGGCACGCTCAAGGGGGTGGCGTTCTCAGCCACCAACTACCTGACAGGCACCGCGATCACTTTTTTTGATGGGGATGAAACCATTGTGCCTTGGGTTCGATCGACGCGGCTCGGAGTCCGTGTGCCGGTGATATTGGACCATGTCATGGCCTCCAGTGCGATTCCGGTGTTCTTTCCACCCGCCAAGATCGAGGGCGCTCTCTATGGAGATGGCTGTATCCGTCTGACCTCGCCGGTGAGTCCTGCCATTCACTTGGGCGCGGATCGGATTCTGTGTGTCGGAATCCGTTACTTTAGGACCCATGAGCAGACCATAGAGCTCAATCGAAATTTGAAACGAGAGGAGCTTTCTATTGCCGAAATCGGCGGGGTCCTCTTGAATGCGGTATTCTTGGACTCTCTCGAAACGGATATCGAACGTTTGGAGCGGATCAATCGCACGCTCTCGTTGCTAACGCCCGAGCAGAAAAGCAAAATGGCTTCACCTTTAAAGGAGATTCCGGTCATGGCGCTTCGCCCGAGTCAGGATTTGGGTCAGCTCGCGCAAGGGACGCTCAAAGAATTTCCAGGGCTCATTCGCTTCCTGCTTCGCGGTGTAGGGGCGAAGGAGGACAAGGGTTGGGATTTGATTTCTTATCTAGCCTTCGAAAAGGCATATACGAGCCAACTTGCGGAGCTCGGCTATTCGGACACTCTCCGAAAGAAAGAATCAATCCTTGAGTTTCTTTTTGGAGATCCCGCTCGGGTCCAATCGGAACTGGCACGATGATCCGTATCCCCATTGGTTTTTCTCGCGGCTGAATCCGAGCGTGAGGCTCATGGGACCTTCTCGCTCGTTCCATTCTGAAGTGAGCCGGTGAATCACAGGATCCTCGGAGGCTGGATCGAGAATCCATTCATTCTGCCCCTCATGAAATCGTCGATTGCGATTGAAGACTACGAGTTCTACCGCTTGGCGATGACCCCGACCGGTGAGGGGAGTGAGGGATAAAAACACAAATCCGGGGTCGTGGCTGAGATCGAAGCGGACCCGGATTTTTCGATCGGTGAGGGACTCACATTCGAGTGCATTCACCCGAGCATTGGGATCCTGGGCAGATTTGTACCAAGGGCTCCCTGCGCCGAGTTCAGGATCGGTATTTCGAAATACGGATTCGAGCTCAGTGAGGGTGTGCCCGCGCTGCTGAATATTTCCAAATGCCGGGTTCTGGGCCACGAGGAAGTTCTCGAGGGAATCCTGAGGGAGATGAAGTTTGAACAAGTTCATCAGGGCTTCGGTTTGATTGCGATTCGAAAGCAGGCGCTGAAGGATCGAGTGGAGTTGGATGGAGTCTCGGGATTCGAAGGCCGATTTCAGGGCCGTAAAGGTTTCTGCGTCCAGTTCCAAACGATTCTTTCGAGCGTGCTCGAGCAGAGCTGCGGAATCCTGATTGAGCCAGCGAGAGAGGCTTTCCTGATCGATCGAGAAGCCGTAGTAGAAAGAGCTCCTTCCGTACCAGGCTCGGCGACTTCGTCTGTTGCCACTGTGCCCATACTCCGGCGGAGCTTCGTCCGGAAAGTCCGGAAGCCAGGAAGAACGACCGAAGAAGGTTCCGACTTCGCGGGTATAATCATTCAATTCTCGGGGAGAGGTCGATGAGTCTTCGATCGAGTTTTCAGCGATGATGAGGATCGAGCCCGACATACCGCTTCGAAATCCCTCCTGATCCATCAAGAGGGAAATGCGTCGAGAGGTTTTTTCGGTTGAGCCGAACAATGCATTATGGAGGGTCGACTTTTGCGATGAGGTCCTATAAAGGTGACGTGTTCCCTCGGGAAGATGCACCTCAGTCTCGATCGAATCCTCGGATCGATCCTGTCTGCGATTGAGGAAGAGGCTCAGCGTTGATCCTGTCGATCGAGTCCAGTTGAGGTGATCGGTGGCCCGGTCGTACAGTCGAACGACCGAGGGGTTGGGATGATGTTCATCCGCTTGGGCTGCATCTTCGGATGGAACCAGGGAGCCTAGGACCGCTCGATGAAATGCTTCGCGGCCTTCAGGGGTTTCGAGATCATAGCGATAGGCAATGTCGATTTCCTTTTGATGAAACCGGGAAAGCTCAAAATAGAACGGGATCACCCGAGTGCTCAAGTTCCCGAGCTGCAACTGAAAGGAGGTCTCCTTGAAAAGGAAGATCCCCTGAAAAACATTCCGCCAATCGAGACCGGTGTTCACCCGAAGGGATGAGCCGTGTCCGCGGATTCGGCTGACCCGTACCTTGGCGTACCGGTCATCTTCCTTCATGACGGCAACGAGATACTCCCCATCCAGATGGGTCTCGATCGCGGTATTGGCACCAAAATAAAGATCGGTTGCAGGAATCACCTGCCAGCCGAAGGTGCCCCGGAATCCTACCCGGCCACTCAAATTGTAGGCGATGACTTCTCCCTTTCGCATGTGCCGGAGGTCGCTTCGGGAGAGGGGCATTCGAAAGGGAAGTGTGAAGGGGTTCAGAAATTTTTTGAGTCGAGCCCCGAGATTTGGATTCAGATTGAGAGCACTCAGGTAGGGGTTGATCTCTGAAATGTCAGGATCGGCTGGCGTTGCGTGCGCGGTGTCCGGATCCATCATGGGGGCAGGAAGCGAACGGACTTCGGTCGGAGAGAGTTGACGATAATTCCGCCACTCGAGCGTCCCCTGGACTCCGAAGTTCACGCCGAAAAATGGAAACGAAAAGCCCGGCCCCTCGGGGGCGGCATTCACCCGATTGGTTCCGTAACCGATGAGCGTGCTGTTCAAACGAAACCGCACGCGATCCACCACGGTCCAACTTCCGATGAGGTCGTAATTGTTGAATACCTCACGGGAGGTACTGAAGTTCAAGGAAGTCCCGCCGGTGAAGTTGTCGACAAAGAGATCAGAATGGTTTTCGCCGTCGAACAAAGCACCCGTAAAACGAGAATCGAGATTTTCCGGACGACGAATGGCCCACTGGTAGAAGGTTTCAGGCCAGGCCTTGACCTCAAGAAGGGGGGACGCGGACGCGACCTTCCCCGGGCTCGACAGCAGAGCGACGAGGAGGGGGATGTGGGCCCACAAACGCATGGGCGCAAGGTAAAGGAATGGTCTGTTTTTGTAAATCAGGCCTGTTTAAAAAATACGACCTAGATCTTATTTTTTGGAAGAGGCGCCAGAGATCGGAGCAGTGGTTAAGAATTGCAAATTTTTCTGATTCTCAAGGGCCCAGCGCATGGCCCACTCGCTCTTAAAGAGAACCACCGGATGGTCATCACGGTCCAGAAGGCAGCGGGAGTCTTCCCTCCGTTCGAACAGGTCAGGATCAAGCCCCTCACCCGTGACCCATCGGGCATGGGTGTAAGGGAGCTTGTCGATTTTGACATCGACCGAATACTCGGCCTTCAGGCGGTGTTGCAGGACTTCGAATTGAAGGGCTCCGACGGCGCCCAGGATCGGATCTCGATCCCCGAAACCCCGTTGGCGGTAAATCTGGACCACGCCTTCTTCGGCAAGCTGTTCAAGGCCTTTTTGGAGTTGCTTTCGCTTCATCGGATCGAGAATGGTCACGCTCGAAAAATGTTCTGGAGAGAAGGACGGGACTCCCGAGTACTCGAGGCCCTTGCTTTCAGTAAGGGTGTCACCGATTCGCAGCGCTCCTTGGGTATCGACCAGACCGATCACATCCCCCGGCCACGCTTCATCGACCACGACGCGCTCTTGTCCAAAAAAGCTGACGGGCATGGCGAGCTTCAGGTCCTTTTCGAGGCGGGAGTGTTTTACAATCATGTTCCGGGTGAAGTGCCCCGAGCAGATGCGAATGAATGCGACGCGATCCCGATGCGCAGGGTCCATGTTTGCTTGAATCTTGAAGACAAAAGCTGAGAACTTCGGACTGGTTGGCGGAATCTCGCGATCCCCGGATTTTCTTGGAGTCGGCGTAGGAGCCAGTTCGATGAAACGGTTCAGGAAGCGCTCCACGCCGAAATTGTTCATGGCTGAGCCGAAGAAAACCGGACTCAATTCACCCCGAAGAATGCGGTCCCAGTCGAACTCATCTCCTGCAAGCTCGAGGAGCTCGAGCTCGGTTTTGAATTGATGATAGAGTTCCTCGGCTTCGTAGGTGTCGTTTCGTTCTCCACCGAGCGACTTTAGGAATTCTGGGTCATCAACGCCGGTAAGTTTTTTGGATTCGATTTTCTTTCCTTTTGCCTCTTGGTCGCGAAGAAAGAAGTGGATCTCTTTGGATTGTCGATCATAAACGCCGCGGAAGCGGTCGCCAGAACCGATGGGCCAGGTCAGCGGGCAGGATCGGATGCCCAGGATTTTTTCGAGTTCATCGAGCAAATCGAGAGGTTCGCGGGAGGGGCGATCCATTTTGTTGATGAAGGTGAAAATCGGAATTCCGCGGAGGCGGCAAACCTCGAAGAGTTTTCGGGTCTGAGGCTCGACGCCTTTTGCGGCATCGATCAGCATCACGGCAGCATCGGCCGCCATGAGGGTCCGGTAGGTGTCTTCAGAGAAGTCCTTGTGGCCCGGTGTATCGAGGAGATTAATGATCGTGCCGTTGTACTCGAACTGAAGCACGGAGGTGCTGATCGAGATTCCCCGCTGCTTTTCAATCTCCATCCAGTCCGAGGTGGTGTGGCGCTGGTTAGCCTTGGCGCGTACGGCGCCGGCCAAGTGAATCGCTCCTCCATAAAGAAGAAGCTTCTCGGTGAGCGTGGTCTTCCCTGCATCCGGATGCAGGGAAGACCAC
>Ga0214923_10003029_pt1 | contig 21496 bp, 22 predicted proteins | sample LL1510_MetaG_FD_177993 | JGI IMG/M metagenome (GOLD analysis project Ga0214923, IMG submission 177993) | Freshwater microbial communities from Lake Lanier, Atlanta, Georgia, United States - LL-1510 | ecosystem: Environmental > Aquatic > Freshwater > Lake | place: USA: Georgia | collected...
GCCATGGAGTGGTACTGGGCTTACGCCGATTGGCAAGACGGCATTAAATTTATGACCGACATGTACCGCTACGTTATTAAAGAAACTTTTGGAACACTAAAATTTAATCTTGGAAAATTCGAAATAGACTTCGAAAAAGATTGGCAACACCTGGATTACGCCCAGGTCATTAAAGATAAATACGGCCTTGATGTATACAACTGTAGCCTTGATGAAGTCAAAAACGCTCTCAAAGAACACAATCTTGAAGTTGAAAAATCCGACAATAAACCAAGAAGCATAGATAAGCTTTGGAAAAATATTCGTAAAGACATAGCCGGTCCTGTATGGCTTGTAAACACGCCACTGTTTATTAGTCCACTTTCTAAGGCCAACAAAGATAATCCCGATACAGCTCAGCGCTTCCAGGCAGTAATAGCAGGTAGCGAACTAGGCAACGGTTTTTCAGAGCTCAACGACCCGATCGACCAATTAGATCGTTTCTTAGAGCAACAAAACATGCGTGATGCCGGCGACAAAGAAGCCATGATGCTCGATATAGATTTTGTAGAAATGCTGGAATACGGCATGCCGCCAGCTTGTGGTTGGGGCTACAGTGAACGGGTATTTTGGATACTAGAAGGGGTTAGCGCCCGAGAAGGTGTGCCTTTCCCACAACTCCGCACCGAAATCGACGAAGTCACCAAAACCATCTACCCCGACATCAAACTCCAATAATGATTGACATTGATAATCAAGAATTTCAGCAACTCATAAATCAGGCGCTAGAGAGTTTGCCTGGGGTGCATGCCAAGGGTATTAAAAACGTGGCTATTTTATACGAAGAAGAACCCACTCCTGAGCAAAGAGCTAAAACTAACCTAAAAAATCACCAGACTTTGCTAGGGCTTTATGAGGGAGTGCCGTTGCCCGAGAGACAGGGGCATCAACCTTTGCTACCAGATAAGATTACGCTGTTCAAAGGTCCACTAACTAGGCAGGCAAAATCGCTTGAAGACTTGAAAAAAGAGATTCGCCACACGCTGTGGCACGAGATAGCGCATTATTATGGATTAGACCATAAGGCCATTCATGGCTTAGAATAGGGTTATGAAAGCTATTTTTGCAGCCGGCTGTTTTTGGGGAGTTCAATATTACTTTGATCAAGTACCTGGCGTAACCGCTACTGTAGTTGGCTACACCGGCGGGCACACAAAAAACCCTAGCTACGAAGAAGTTTGCACTCACACCACAGGGCACGCCGAAGCCATAGAGATTAAATTTGATGAACAAAAAATCAGCTACAAAACACTGTGCATGCAGTTTTTTAGAATGCACGACCCAACACAACTAAACAGGCAAGGACCAGATGTCGGCGATAGTTACCGCACTGCTATTTTTTATTTAGACGACGAGCAAAAGAGAATTGCCGAAGAGGTTAAGGCTCTTGCTCAAAAAAATCATAAAGATCCAATAGTTACAGAAATAACCAAGGCTTCTGAATTTTATCCGGCTGAGGATTATCATCAAAAATACACCGAAAATACTGGCCGTGGAATGTGTCATATTCCATATCAGGCAATCGATGAGGATACTTATTAATGAAACACAAACGTCCGGTAGTGATTTTCGATTTTGATGGCACAATCGCTGACAGCTTCGATTACGTAGCAGATTTTTTGATTACTCAGGCAAGCAAAGAAGTCCAAAAAAATATCAAAAAAGAAAGTCTAAGGCATTTATCGATGCTCGCCATGGCGCGCAGCCTAGGGTTCAGTAATTGGCAGTTACCACTTGTGTATCTGAGGGGTAGAAGGCGCATGCATAAGGCAATAAAAAATCTCCGCCCATACCCAGGAATACCCGAATTACTACATGAGCTTCACAGCAGTAACTACACGGTATTTGTACTAAGTAGCAATAATCGTAAAAACATAAATGCTTTTTTAAGGCACAATAATTTGCGCGGTTTATTTACTAAAATTTACGGCAGTGTAGGTGTATTTGGTAAAGCTCCGGCTATGAGAAGACTACTAAAAGCTTATAAAACAGACTACAAAGATGCTGTATATATTGGCGATGAACTACGAGATGTAGAGGCAGCACAATATCTAGGCTTGCCGATTATTGCAGTAAACTGGGGCTTTGCTAGACCCATTGATTTAATCAATCAAAAACCAACTTTTATCGCCAAAAAACCTAGCGAGTTACTTGGTTTAATTAAAAAAATCTAAATTAATACCTGTTTAACAAGTATGCCTGTTAAAATAAATTAAATGGCATATAAATATAATAGATCCTTACCCTACAAACCGGGTCAAGACGAACCATTCAAAGTATCGCGCTCTAAAATAGAGCTCTATACGCAGTGCCCACGCTGTTTTTGGCTAGATGTGCGCCTCAAAATTACGCGCCCTGGCTCGCCGCCGTTTCAAATCAACAAAGCAATCGATCAACTATATAAAAAAGAGTTCGACGCTTACCGCGAGCAGGGTAAACCTCATCCAATTATGAAACTACACGGGCTAAAGGCTGTACCATTCAAGCATAAAGACATGGAAGTTTGGCGCGCCAATTTTACAGGTGTATCAACCTTGCATAAGGCCACAAATTTGCATGTTTTTGGTGCCGTTGACGACATTTGGGTCAACGAAGACGACGAACTTATCATCGTAGACTACAAGGCCACCAGCAAAAACGCTGAAGTAAATTTGGATGCGCTTTGGCAAAATATGTACAAGCGCCAAATGGAAATTTATCAATGGCTATTTAGGCAAAATGGTTTCAAGGTGAGTAAAACCGGTTATTTTGTATACACAAATGCCCGCCAAGACTTAGATGTGTTTGGAGATAAATTAGTTTTCAAAACAAAATTAATACCTCATGAGGGCGATGATTCCTGGATTGACGGTGCAATCAAGAAAATGAAAAAAGTTATGGACGGCGACATGCCAGAAGTCGGCACAGCTGCCATGGGTGGACCATGTGAACACTGCGAATACGCCCGCAAGCGCACCGAACTCACCCTAAAACATCTTAAAGACAAAAAGTCGTAGTAAGTTATAATAGGCTTATGTTAGATATTCAATTCATCAGAGACAACCCCGAAAAAGTAGCTCAAAAAGCTGCCGAAAAAGGCTATCAAGTAGATATCACGCAACTGTTAGGCTTTGATACAGAACGCCGAGAATTACTTACAGAAGTAGAAAATTTACGACGTGAGCGCAATGAGCTGACTGCCCAGTCTAAAGGCGGTAAACCAAGCGACGAAATCCTCGAAAAAGGCCGACTCCTCCGCGACCAGCTCGGCGACCTCGAGCACCGCCTAGAGGCAATCAATGAGCAGTACAACAAATTACTTAACACTGTGCCAAATGTTCACTTCGATGATGTGCCAGTGGGCAAAGAAGAAGATTCACAAGAAATTTCTAAAAATGGCGAGCAATCAACAGGCGCCAAAGATCATCTAGATTTTATGACTGCCAAAGACTGGGTAGATTTTGAACGGGGCGCCAAAGTTGCCGGCACAAAATTCTATTTTATAAAAGGCGATTTAGCATTACTCGAAAACGCTCTAACTCAATACGCACTTAATTTTATAACCGCTAAAGGCTTTAATTTAGTTAGCGTTCCGAACCTTGTAAATAGTCGCATAGCAACAGGCACAGGTTTTGCTCCACGCACTAGTGAGCAAAGCGATGAATATTATATAGAAAACGATGACTTATCGCTCATTGCCACTGCTGAGATGCCGCTAACTGGTATGCACGCCGATGAAATTATTGATGAAGCCAATCTGCCACTTATGTACACTGCAATTAGTCCTTGCTACCGCAAAGAAGCAGGCACTTACGGAAAGCATACTCGCGGATTATTTAGAGTCCATCAATTCAATAAACTGGAAATGTATGTTTATAGCTTGCCTGAAAATAGTGCCGAAATTCATCAAAAATTATTAGCCATCGAAGAAGAGTTGTGGCAATCTCTGAAAATTCCATACAGGGTAGTCAATATTGCTTCAGGAGATTTAGGCGCACCAGCCGCCAAAAAATACGATATAGAATATTGGTCCAAGGCAGACGGCAACTACCGTGAATTGACGAGTTGTTCGAACTGCACAGACTATCAAGCACGAAATCTAAATATTCGCGTTCGTCGTCAGGACGGATCTATTCAAGTTGTTCACACTCTAAACGGCACAGCCGTGGCGCTAGCCAGGTCACTAGTAGCTATCGCTGAACATTACCAAACAGCAGACGGCAATTTGATGGTTCCAGAAGTTCTGGTGCCATTCATGGGCGGCAAAACTCAGATTTGATTAAAAAACAGACTGACCACAGCTTGATAGGCGGAGTATAATTAGAAGTGTAAAAACAAAGGAGCAATATGTTCAAAAAATTCGAAATTCAAGGGGTGCATACGGTAGTAGACGACAAACTAAGGGCTTACGTAACTAGAAAACTCGGAAATTTAGACCGCTATGTAGCTCGTAATTACCGTCCGGCGGCACACCTGGAAGTTCATTTGAAAGAAAACAAGAAAAAAGGCGATAATCATTGCATCTGCGAGGTCACGCTGCATCTGCCTAAGCAAAATATTATCATCAAGGAAAGCTCTATAAACATGTACGCTACAGTCGATATTGTATCTGTTAAATTAAAAAAACAAATTCAGAAATACAAAGAACTACATGGTACAGGCAAGACTCGTCGGCATCTATTTGCCAGGTTACGACGAAAATAGGCAGTTTAAGTTAGCATAATTAGAACACATTTTTTATAAAATGTTCGCATCAAACTATATAAATCGCTATAATATAAAAAGATAATTTACCAATAAATTCAAAACTTGCATAAGAGGGATTAATGAATATTGTATTTAAGAAACTACTAGGTGACCCGCAGGCTCGAACAGTTAGAAGATTACGTAAAAGAGTCACCAGTATCAATGCTCTAGCGGATAAATATGAAAAACTCAGCAACAAAGAGCTAAAAGCTCAAACCGAAGTTTTAAAAAAACGTCTCAAGAAAAAGTCGCTAGATGACATTTTGCCGGATGCTTTTGCGTTAGTCCGTGAGGTTGCAACCCGAACACTTGGTCAAAGACACTTCGATGTTCAGTTGATTGGTGGCATAGTTTTGCATGAAGGCAACGTTAGCGAAATGAAAACCGGTGAAGGAAAAACATTGGTGGCTACGGCTCCAGTGTATTTGAATGCCTTGAGTGAAAAGGGCGTCCACGTGGTTACAGTAAACGACTATCTTGCACAGCGTGACGCCGGCTGGATGGCTCAGGTTTATTCATTTTTGGGTCTTAGCACTGCTGTTATTGTTGGTGATCATAGCTATATTTATGATGAAAAATTTATTAACAAAGAGCACGAAGATGAACGTTTCAGACACTTAAAGCCATGCTCCAGACAAGAAGCTTACGCTGCCGATATTACTTATGGCACCAACAACGAGTTCGGTTTCGATTACTTACGCGACAACATGGTTCGAGAAGAAGACCAGCTGCGTCAGCGCGAGCTTAATTTTGCCATTGTCGACGAAGTAGACTCTATTCTAGTAGACGAAGCTCGAACCCCATTAATTATTAGTGCTCCTAGTGTGACAAGTGGAAGTGCCTATCAGCAATTCGCCCGAGTTACTCGCCAGCTACAAAAAGAAAAGCACTACGAAACCGATGAAAAACGTAAAACTGTAATATTGAATGATGCCGGAGTCGAAAAAGTACAAAAAATATTAGGCGTCGAAAATTTATATGATGCCGGCAATATTCGAACCATTTATCACTTACAACAAGCGTTAAGAGCTCAAGCCTTATTCAAGCGCGATAAAGATTATGTAGTGAGCAAAGACGGGCAGGTGGTAATTGTCGATGAATTTACCGGTCGTATGCTGGCCGGTAGGCGCTACAACGAAGGCCTGCACCAGGCTATCGAAGCCAAAGAAGGCGTAGAAGTTCAAGAAGAAAGCATGACCCTAGCTACAATTTCATTCCAAAACTACTTCCGCTTATATAACAAGCTGGCTGGAATGACAGGTACAGCCATGACCGAGGCCGAGGAATTCCATCAAATTTATAAACTGGATGTAGTTGAAATACCGCCAAATCGCAAAATATCTCGAATCGACCGCGGTGATCGAATTTATCGTACTGAAAAAGCAAAATTCAAGGCCATCGCCAAAGAAGTTAAGATGCTTCACACCAAAGGTCAGCCAGTATTAATTGGCACAGTTTCTATCGAAAAAAACGAAGCTCTTAGTAATTTGCTCAATAAAGAAAAAGTTCCGCACCAAATTCTTAATGCTAAAAACAACGAACTAGAAGCCCGAATTATCGCCAAAGCTGGTGAAAAAGGTGCAGTCACACTGGCTACCAACATTGCTGGACGAGGTACCGACATTACTCTCAATGATGAAACCAAAAAGCTAGGCGGATTATTTGTCCTCGGTAGTGAAAGGCACGAATCACGTCGTATCGATAATCAGTTGCGTGGTCGTTCTGGTCGTCAAGGCGACCCTGGTACTACTCAATTTTTCGTGAGTACCGAAGACGATTTAATGCGTATCTTCGGCGGCGATCGTATTTCAAAAATTATGAGTGGACTAAACGTAAACGATGAAACTCCAATCGAAAATCGAATGATTAGCAAGTCACTAGAAGGAGCTCAGAAAAAAGTAGAGGGCTTCCATTTTGATCAACGTAAAAATGTCGTTCAGTATGACGATGTCATGAACCGCCACCGTAAAGCAGTTTATGCAATGCGTCATGAAATCTTGAAATCAGTCGATATTTCTAAGCGAATCAAAATATTCATCGAAGCCGAAGCTCACAATCTTGCCACTTCCACACTAGTTACTAGCGATAACTTCGACGACATAATTCGTGAGGTATTTCCATTCGACGACGATGCCTTGGATCGTATTTTCGATTCCGACGCTACCAAGTTCGAAAAAGTTCTTGTTACTGCTGCCAAAGAACTTTACAGTGGTCGTGAAGCGGCATTTACGCCGGAAATTATGCGTAAAGTAGAGCGTGATATTTTCTTGCAAATCCTAGACAATCTTTGGATGCAGCACCTTGAAAACATGGATCATCTGCGAGAAGGAATTCACTGGATGAGTGTTGGTCAACAAGACCCGCTAGTGGAATATCGCCGTCGAGGACAGCTGTTGTTCGACGACATGCAATTAACCTTGCGCCATGACGTATTAAGATCTATTTATTACGCCGAACCAATAACTCAAGAAGAAATGGATCGAGTCATCGAAACCGATTTGACACGTGCTGCCCGTGGTTCTGTCAGTAACGCCAACCAAATAGTAGCCACCGAACGCGAATTCGACGAAGCAGATTTTGTCAGCACGCAGGCCGAAAGAGAATTGGCCCGCAAAAAAGCCCAGACCATTAAAAAACGCCGCAAAACTGAACGCAAACGAAAAACAGCAGCCAAAAGAAGGAAAAAATAGTTGAAACACAAAGTCTCTGAAGTTAAGCTCAAGAATGGTGCTCGGGGCTTGTTAGTTAACGTCCCAAGTGCCACTGTTATGAATTTTGATATAAATTTTAGAGCAGGTGAATATTTGGTAAAATCCGAAAAATTTGAGGTTCCACACTTAATGGAACATGTGCTGCTTGGTGCTAACAAAAAATTTCCAAAAGCTCGTGATTTTCAGGCAGAGCTTGAAAAAAATGGCGCTTACTCTAATGCCAGTACCGGAATTTACGAGATAACTTACGAGGCCGAGTGCGCCGATTTTGAATGGGATCGAGTTTTGGACCTAATGATTACAGCTATTTCTAAGCCACTATTTTTAGAGTCCGAATTCCAAGCTGAATATGGCAACGTGCAAGAAGAAATGGCTCAAAGAAGCAATAACCATTATCGTCGTCTGAGTCTCGAAATGCGCAAACACTTTGGTCTCATTGCCAAGACTGACAGCGAGAGATTAAAGCTCATGAAAAACGTCACAGTCGATGATGTGCGCAGACACTACAAAAAAACTCACAACACGCCAAATATGCGATTTATTATTGCTGGCAATATCACTCCCGCACGTCACGAAAAATTAATCGAAATGTTAGAAGCAATCGAACTGCCTAAAGAGGGCGAGCGCATACCATTGCCAGATGAAATGCCAAACGCCGTTAGTGATCCAGCTTATGTAACTAATAGCAGTGTTGAAAATATTTACTTTAATATTGATGTTTTCTTACCTCGAAAAATCAAAAATGCTGAGCGTGATGCACTGGATTTACTTAATTTAATGCTAACAGGCACATTGTCTTCAAAAATTCTTGGTGCCGCTAGGGAAAGAGGCTTGGTATATGGCATGGATTCCGGCAGCTACCTAAACAAAGTTGCAACTAACTGGTGGTTTGGCGCCCAGGTATCCGAAAAAAACGCACCAGCGCTTTACGACATTATTATTAGCGAAATACAAAAAGTTGCCAAAGGTGATATCAGCGATGAAGAAATCCATGAAGCAAAGCAGTATGCATTAGGTCGTTTTCAGCGTAGTGCCCAAACGGTGCACGGCGTTGCTGCTGGTTATTATAAATATTTCTTTGATGACAAAATAGAAGATTATTACCGAGTACCAGCTCGTATTAAGGCTGTTACTAAAGAAGAAATTGTCAAAATTACCAATCAAATGCTCAAATCTGAATTATGGAGTAGTGGTTATCTTGGTAGCCTTGGTGTAAAAAATGCCAAAACTCTGCACCAACAAATTGCTACACTGTTTTCAGAGAATAAGTAATTCATTATTATGCAAGATCAAGCCAAAAAGATTAAACAGCTACTAAAAAGTGTCTCCGAAGCTACCGATAAACTTAAAATTGACGATTTGAACAATCGTCTTGCTGAGTTAAAAAACCAAAGTCAGAAGTCAGATTTTTGGGAAGATTCGGAACATGCTCAGACAGTTATGCGGCAAATTTCTAAACTTGAAAATCAAACTAAGCCTTGGGTTGAAATTAACAATCAGCTACATGAAGTTAGTGACCTAATCGACCTAAACGACACCAAACTGGAAAAGGAATTGAATGAACAAATTTCGCAATTAGAAACAAAATTTGAGCAGCTAAAAGACTTACTAAAACTCAGCGGTCCGTACGACTCGAGCAACGCAATTATCAGTATTTATGCAGGGGCAGGTGGAACCGACGCTCAGGACTGGGCTCAAATGCTAGAGCGTATGTATCTAAGATATTTCGAAAAAAACAACTATAAAACTAGTATTGTAGATCGTTCTAGTGGCGATGAAGCCGGAATTAAAAGTGTCACAATGGAAGTGAAAGGTGACTATGTCTACGGCAAACTTAAGTCTGAACACGGCGTACATAGATTGGTTCGTTTAAGTCCATTCAACTCCGATAATTTGCGCCAAACCAGTTTTGCAAAAGTAGATGTCTTACCGGAAATCGATCAGCCAAAAGATTTAGAAATAGATGAAAAAGATCTAAAAATCGATACTTTTAGAAGTGGTGGTCACGGTGGACAGTCAGTTAACACCACCGATTCAGCAGTAAGAATTACTCACTTGCCAACTGGCATTAATGTGTCAATCCAAAATGAACGTTCGCAATTACAGAACCGCGAAACAGCCATGACAATTCTACGCTCAAAGTTGGCGGCATTGAAAATAGAGCAACATCAAGAAAAAATAGATCAATTAAAAGGCCCTAATCAGTCAGCCGAATGGGGCAATCAAATTCGTAATTATGTGCTTCACCCCTATAAGCAGGTCAAAGATTTACGTAGTAAATATGAGTCCAGCGACCCCGATTCAGTACTAGACGGCGAACTCGAAAAATTCATTGAGAGCTACTTAGAATATTCACTTTCAACAGATAATTAAAGCATAAGAACTTTTGCCGATATGTTAAAATAGTAGTAATGATTCTACTTGATAGGGTATCCAAAACATATGAACGTAGCCGTGAAGCCTCACTGGATCGCATTTCTATAAACATAGACGCCAAAGAATTCGTTATTGTAATTGGCCAGAGTGGTGCTGGCAAGACTACACTGCTTCGTTTGTTAACTCGTGAAGAACGCCAAACCAGTGGTAAAATAATCGTCGGCGGTATTGACTATGACAAGCTGAAAGATCGTGATATTCCTCATTTGCGCCGTAAAATCGGTGTGGTGTTCCAAGATTTTAAGTTGCTGCCAAATAAAACTGTTTACGAAAATGTAGCCTTCGCCCTAGAAATAGTCGGTGCTAGTAACCGCGAAATTCGTCGCACCGTTCCAAAGGTTCTAGAGATAGTTAATTTGAGCGATAAAGCCAAAAACATGCCCAATGAACTTTCTGGTGGCGAGCGCCAGCGTGTGGCAATTGCTAGGGCTATTGTTCGCCAGCCGCGTATATTGATTGCCGATGAACCAACAGGCAATCTAGACCCTAAAAATGCCTGGGATGTTATTAGAATACTTGAAAAAATTAATCGTTACGGCACAACAGTGCTACTTACCACTCACAATCAAGAAATCGTTAATAAACTAAAAAAACGGGTGATAACTATAGCTAAGGGCAAGGTTGTTAGTGACCGTAAAAACGCGGAGTATTATAAGGATTAATATGCACCGAAAATATACTACTCTCATTCGAATTATTGAAACAGGCACAGTCAATTTCATGCGCAACATCACGCTTGCCGTAGCAGCTATGGCTGTTATGGTGGTGACCTTAACTATTGTTCTGTTTTCATTAATTGCTAATGCCACTTTCGTTAACACTATCAATCAAATTACAGATAAAATTAGCGTCTCAGCGTATCTGAAAGACAGTGTCACAGAACAGCAAGGCAAAGAATTTGCCGCCAATATTCGTAAACAACCAGAGGTTGAAAAAGTCATTTACCTAAACAAGAAACAGGCCCTGGCTAATTACGTTGAACAAAATAAGTCTAATACCAATTTAGTAACTGCCGCCGCAGCAGTCGGCAATCCAATACCAGCAACTATTCAAGTTTATCCAAAAGACTTGAATGAGATTAGTGCTATCAAACAATACCTAGTGCAACCACAGAACAAAAAACTTCAAACACCGGAGTCACCGTCATACAATGGTGATCGCAAGCAGGCCATCGATAACATCACTCACGCCACTAACGTTCTCAGAAAGATAGGCATCGTATCAATAGTAACTTTCTCGATTATTTGTGCCTTGATTATCTTCAACACTATCCAAATGGCGATATTCAATCGTCGTGATGAAATCAAAATTATGCGCTTACTAGGTGCCAGTACGTCTTATATTAGAGGACCATTCATTGTGGAAAGTGCTATTTATGGAATTCTTTCTGCCATCATTTCGGTACTTATAATTAATTCAGCTTTTCTGGCTTCATCAAACGCCTTGCAGGCTAGTAGCTTAGGCCTATTAGATATCGATTATGCCAGCGACTATTTCGGGGCTCATTTCTGGCAATTTTTGCTTCTGCAAATTGGAATTGGTATAATAATAGGTACGGTATCATCTGCCATAGCGACCCGTAGATATCTAAAATTTAAGACCAAGTAACCTAATATAAAAGTCGAAAGCTACAAAAATGGAAGAAATTAATCTACCATCTGTTGTGGTGCAGACGAAAGGGGAGGGATGACGTATTTGACCATATATGGTAAAATCGTAAGTAGCATAAGAAAAACAAAAAAAATGCAAATCAAAAACCTCAACAAGAAATTAGTCTCTAGATTCAAAATTGGCCTAAGTGTCATGACTCTAGCTCTAATTATTGGTGGCGCAGCGGCAGTGCATGCCGATCAGTATGATGCCCAGATCAATGCATTGAATAATCAAAATTCTGTAGTGCGCAACAAGCTTAACGGACTTACAACTGTTGCTGGGAGCTATCAAGATGCCATATCTCAATTACAATCACAAATAAACAGCGTTGAATCGGTACTGGCACAAAGCGTTGCTAAGCAAACTGCTTTACAGCAACAAATCAATGAAACTAAAGCTAAAATTGATTTACAAAAAAAATACCTAGCTGAAGCCATTAAGACCATGTACATCGACGGTCATTTGACTACCATCGAAGCGCTAGCCACTAGCAACAACTTGAGTGAATATGTTGACAAGGAAACTTACCGAACCACAGTTCAAAACAAGATAGATGATTCAATCAAAGCTATACAGGTACAGCAAATTGCTTTACAGAAACAGAAATCAGAGCTGGACGGTTTGGTCGCTGCCCAGCAACAACAACAGAAACAACTTGCTGACAAGCGCGGCGAGCAACAGTATCTGTTAAATATGAATCAAGCTCAACAAGCTGGATTTAACCGAGAAATTTCTGCTAATAATGCTCAAATTGCCAACCTAAGACGATTGCAGATTGCCGCCAACAGTCGTTTCATCGGCAGTTACTCACCAGGTAGTGGCCCTACTTGTGGCGGAGGATATCCTGGATGGCTATGCAACGCACCTCAGGATTCTATAATCGACCCTTGGGGTATGTATAACCGTGAGTGTGTTAGCTACACGGCTTACAAAGTTCACGCAGACTACCTCGCTGGACGCAACAGTCGTGACATGCCATATTGGGGCGGTCGAGGCAATGCCAACCAATGGGATGACAATGCCAGGGCCATGGGACTTCGAGTTGATCGTAATCCTGAACCAGGAGCCATTGCAGTTAGCAATAGTGGTTATTATGGTCACGTTATGTACGTCGAAAGTGTTAACGCTGATGGCACCTTCAATATTAGTCAATACAACGCCTCTTGGGACGGACGATACTCAACTCGCTACGGGGTAAGTGTTGGTAGCTTGGTCTTCATCCACTTTTAATAAGTCCAATACTTAGCTTAAGAACTTTGCTATAATTGTAATTAATGGAGAATAAAAACATTTCAAATAGTCCGACAGCTAATGTCGGCAAACGTCGCATACTACCTAAAGTTATTCTGGCTTTGGCATTTTTTGTGGTTTTTATATTGGGAGTAAATTTTGGAAATGGCCGAATATCTCCGTTCTCGCGTGCCAAAGGCCCGTCTGCAAGCTTGCCATCCAGACTAGACTATAATAGCGTCAATCAGGTTTATCAATCGATCAAAGACAACTATGATGGTAAACTAACTACCCAGCAGCTTGAGGATGGCTTAAAACATGGTCTAGCTCAAGCCACCAAAGATCCTTACACAAATTACTTCAACGCCAAAGAAGCCAAAGAATTCAACGAACAAATCACCAACTCATTCAGTGGCATTGGGGCTCAATTAGGTCAAGACAACAAAGGTAATCTCGAAGTTATTGCGCCTATTGCCGATACTCCAGCCGAAAAAGCCGGTCTCAAACCCAAAGATTTAATCGCCGAAATTAACGGCGAGAGCACTTCCGGTATGTCAGTCGACGATGCTGTTAGTAAAATTCGCGGCAAAGCCGGAACTAAAGTTAAGCTTTCAGTTGTCAGGAATAAGACTCAGCCATTAACTTTCGTAATCACCAGAGATAATATTAAGATTCCAAGCGTTAAAACAAAGACTCTAGATGGCAACATTGGCTACATACAAATTTCTAATTTTGCCGATGACACGTATGACTTAACATCAAAAGCTGTTCAAAAGTTCAAGGCCGATAGTGTTAAAGGCTTGATAATTGATATGCGAAATAACCCAGGGGGTTTACTAGAAGAGGCAGTAAACATTAGTAGCCTTTGGCTGCCAACAGGCACTAACATACTCAAGGAAAAAACCGGTGGAACTGTGATTAAGAGTTACGAATCAACCGGCAATGATATTGCCAAGGGTATTCCGGCAGTTGTGCTTATCAACGAGGGTAGTGCCAGTGCATCAGAGATTACTGCCGGAGCACTACGTGACAATAATGCAGCGTATATAATTGGGCAAAAAAGCTACGGCAAAGGTGTTGTTCAGCAACTTATTAATTTCAATGATGGCTCACAATTAAAAGTTACGGTTGCTAGTTGGTATCGTCCTAATGGTCAGAATATTAACCACAAAGGTATCAAGCCCGATAAGACAGTTAAAATGACCGATGATGATATCAAAGCCGATAAAGATCCACAACTGCAGGCAGCTCAAGAATACTTGAATAAAAATCAATAGCCACCTTGTAACGGGGGCGAAAATAAGGTAGCATAGGACTAAATAAGAGAGGTTAATATTAGAGTGTCTTCTAAGACTACTAAATATGTATTTGTAACAGGTGGCGTGCTTTCTGGTCTTGGCAAGGGAATAACCGCCGCCTCAATTGGAAAACTTCTAAAAGCTAGAGGTTTGAGTGTTAACCTCCAAAAATGTGATCCATACCTAAATGTTGACGCTGGATTGCTAAATCCTCGTGAACACGGTGAATGTTTTGTGACTAAAGATGGTGCAGAAACAGATTTAGATCTTGGACACTACGAAAGATTCATCGACGAAGAACTAACTGGCGCTAGTAGCCTGATGAGCGGAAGAGTGCTATTAAAACTCATTCAAGACGAGCGAGCCGGTAAATTCGAGGGTGAAGATGTACAGATTATTCCGCATCTAACTGGGTCGATTGCTGATTGGATTACCGAAGCAGGTAAGGGCTTTGATGTGCATATTGTTGAAATTGGAGGAACGGTAGGAGATTATGAATCACTGTCATTTGTCGAAGCCATTAGGGAACTAGGCCTAAGAGTAGGATTAGAAAACTGCGTCTATGTGCATGTTGTTTACTTGCCATATCTTGGCGCCAGTAATGAAACCAAGACCAAACCAGCTCAAAATTCAGTTCGGGAGCTACGTGGTTTAGGCATTGCGCCAGACGTACTGGTTGGCCGTAGCGAAAATCATGCTAGTCAGGCAGCCAAAGAAAAACTCAGTTTATTTAGCGGTGTAGCTGAATCATCCATCGCACTTTTACCAAATGCTAAAAGCATTTACGGCGTGCCATTAACATTAGAAGATACGGGTATTGCTGATGTAATTACTAAGAAATTAAAGCTCAAAACATCCAAGCCACATCTTGATGACTGGCGTCAGGTGGTAGAAAAAGCAACCAGTAAATACGATAAGACAATCAGCGTAGCATTTGTAGCAAAATATATGGATAATAGCGACACCTATATGTCTGTCCTAGAAGCTTTACGAGCAGCGGCATGGCACCAAAACGTCAACGTTGACATCACCTGGATCGATTCCGCCGAATTTGATAGAAATCCTAAAAAAGCTAGCAAAGAGCTCGAAAAATACGACGGTATTTTAATCCCTGGCGGCTTTGGCAAGCGGGGCTTAGAGGGTAAAATTGCTTCGGCAGTTTACGCCTTAAACTCAAAAAAGCCATACTTAGGTTTATGTCTTGGAATGCAGGTGGCAGTGGTAGCTGCAGCACGTAATGCTGGCTTGAAATCGGCTACAACTTTTGAGCTTAATCCAAAATCTAAAGATTTAATCATCAATACTATGTCTGATCAATCTGACAAGCTTAACACCGGTGGAACAATGCGACTTGGCAACTATGATTGCCAGATTCAAAAAGACACTTTGGCTGCTAAGCTCTACAAATCAACAAAAATTATCGAACGTCACAGGCATCGCGGTGAATGCAACAATAAATATAAAGCTGACTTCAAAAAATGGGGAATTATTGCTAGCGGAACTAATCCAAAAAACAATCTAGTAGAAATTATTGAAGCCGAAAATCATCCTTTTTTCATTGCTTGCCAGTTCCATCCTGAATTTAGGAGCCGACCAAACAGACCACACCCTTTATTTAGTGGATTTGTTGAAGCACTGCTTTAGCTTATTGCTATAAACGATGACATAATATAACATAAGAAGTATGCCAGAAGAAAAAGAAACTCAAAAAAACAAAATTTTACTCGTCGAGGACGATAACTCACTAGCTACTGTTTATGTTGATCGCTTAGAAGCCGAAGGCTTCGAAGTAAAGCGCGTTGAAAACGGTGAAGATGCACTTGCGGCAGCTGAAAGTTTCCAGCCAGATCTAGTGCTACTAGATGTAATGATGCCTGAAATCAACGGCTTTGACGTACTTGATATTTTAAGAAATACTCCAAAGACCGCCAATCTAAAGGTTATAATGCTAACTGCTTTGAGTCAGGAAAGTGACAAAGAGCGAGCTATGTCGCTTGGCGTAGATGATTATTTAGTAAAATCTCAAATAGTAATTGCTGATGTAATAGACCGCATCAGACACACAATTGGCAGCTAATTAGACTACAGTAACTTCAACACGAGGCACTGAACGACCACTAAAGGTGCGTACTTTGCGGTTAGTGTATTTAACTACGCCGTCACGAGTTGCATGGATAGTGAAGTTGCGGCTTATTTTAGTGCCATCACCAGCGCGCTTAGTCATGCCAACTTGGCGAACAATAACTTGACCAGTTTTTACTTGTTGGCCGCCATAAACTTTAACACCTAATCTTTGACCAGGGCTCTTTCGGGTATTTTTCGATGTACCGCCAGCTTTAACTTTAGACATTTAGAAATCCTTTATTGCTTGCTAATAATTAGGAGCCGCCTAGCAACAATTTGATCTTTGCGATAATAAATCAAATCACTGTCTTTAACATGCTCAAATCTTAGCCTATTGTACCCCATATCGCTTAAGGAGTCAATAAGAGGTAGCTCGCTGAATTGATTAGGTCTTATTTGCCAAGCAGGCACTGCAATGCAGAGCCTTGTTCCTGAATCAATTTGGGGGGCAATATTTTTTAAGAACTTTGAGATTATTAGATTACAAGTTGCTATATTTTGCTTAAGAGTGCTAGCATCTGGCAGACTAGAGAAGGGTCGCCCTAAATATGTTTCGCAAGCCACAATATTTGGCTTTACAGACCATTGCAGACTGGTAGCATCTCCGGTTTCAAGCTTAAATTTTTCGAGACTAAAATTATAAATTTCATTCAACCAATCGAGGTTTTTAGAGCTATATTCAATCATTCTTTCCTCTACGTCACTGCCACAAACGTCGTAGCCCATCAACAGAGCTTCCTGCAATAAAACACCTGTTCCACAGAATGGGTCTAATACAGTTTGGCCCAATCTCGGGCGTGGGTGCTCTTGGTCTAGGGGAGTATCACAGATTGATTTTAATTTGCCCTCTGGTAATCTGCCGGCTGCTAAATTAATAATTATTTGAGCTAATTTTGGCGGCAACATGCCAACCTTAGAGTCACGCATCGGCCTGTCGTGGTCGCGTTTGGTATAGCTTTCTATATCTTGCACTTTAACGGTTTGAGCGATGATTGTTTTTGAGCCATTTTTGATTAGCACTAAATCCCAACCGTTTTCAGAAGTTAGTTTATTGTGAATTATTTGAGCGGCATTTAATTCTCCAGTTTTGTTGGGCACTAATCTAACGGATCGACCAGTGCTACGAACCGCTTTTTTAATTGAAAGTCCGCTGGCTTCGAGTTGCTTAATTGATACGCTAAAACCAATCTCACTTAAACCTAGAAGCATTTTTCCTTCCGGCATGTTCTGGCTTTGGCTGGGCGCGGCTTTGATTACAAAATCTGCTACCTCATGCCATCTGTTGCTGTCAACTGTGGTTAAAATCTTGCAAAACTTAACACTGCCTCCCAGCCTATCAAAGGCTAACAGGCAAGGGTCTTCATCGACAATGACAACCTTCTCGCTAACGACTTGAATTTTGTCAGCACCATAGATACTTTCTAGTTCGGCAATTCCCAGTGCCGGCTGACGACCTAAAATTAATAGACTCTGCATGAAGCTATTATAGCTTTTTTGTCGTTAATCTCTAAGTCACCTCAGACCAATGCGGTATAATTGTTAACAATGAATAAATCAGCTGGCAATAAAACATGGTTTCGAAAAAACTGGAAGATAGTTGTTAACGTTGTTACTTTAGTTGCTCTTGGCATATTGATTTATGCCATCCGAGATCAACTAGGAGACACCTTAAACAATTTGAAAAACGTTAATGCATGGTTTTTATTGCTGCTAATTCCTATTGAGTTTTTGAATTATCATGCTCAAGCCAAAATGTATCAAAAGCTATATAGACTAGTAGGCAACAAATTATCTTATAAATTTTTGCTTAGAACTTCGCTGGAACTAAATTTTGTGAATCACGTTTTTCCGAGTGGCGGTGTAACCGGTTTTTCATATTACAGCCTCAGAATGCGTAGTGGCGACAATTTAACAGGTACCAAAGCTACGCTGGTTCACACATTCAAGCTAGCTTTGATGTTCTTGTCATTTGAAATACTGCTAGTCTTTGGATTATTTTCTTTGGCCATCATGGGCAAGGTTAGTAATTTAACTGTTCTAGTTGCGGCCGTTATTTCAACTTTGGTAATCGTTGGCACTATTATTGGGGCCTACGTACTCGGCAGTAAGCAAAGAATCAATAGTTTCTTCACAATCATTACTAAAGGTCTCAATAAGATAATTCAAATTGTGCGCCCAAAACATCCAGAAACAATAAATATCAACAAAGCCAAAATGGCATTCACAGATTTCCATGAAAATTACCAAACAATCAAACAGAGCCCTGAAAAATTAAAAAGCCCATTTATGTATGCTTTGCTAGCTAATATCACAGAAATTCTAGCAATATATGTAGTCTACCTAGCATTTGGTGACGCCGTGAATATCGGTGCAGTAATACTAGCTTATGCAGTCGCCAACTTTGCAGGTCTTGTTTCGGTGCTTCCAGGTGGGGTAGGTATCTACGAAGCTTTAATGACAGCAGTCATGGCAACTGCTGGCGTACCGGCTGCTCTGAGCTTGCCTGTAACAGTTATGTATCGAGTATTAAATACTGTTATTCAGTTGCCTCCAGGCTATTATTTTTATCACCAAAACTTAGTAAAAAATCAAAAAGACTCGGCTTAGCCTTATGCATCAAGAGCCACATGTTGAGCTAGGTGTTAGCGAGTTCGTTAGTCTTCTAAATCAGAATCTCGAGTACACGTTTAGTGGAGTAGTAATTACTGGCGAGCTAGCAAATTTGAGAGTTAGTAAAAACCGCTGGGTTTACTTTGATCTAAAAGACGATTACTCAACCGTCAAATTTTTTGGAACAGTTTACAATTTGCCTGGTCCTTTGGAAGAGGGCATGATGCTTAGAGTTAAAGGTCAGCCCAAGCTTCATAATCTTTATGGCTTTAGTGTTAATGTTCAAAAAATTTCTTTAGCCGGCGAAGGCTCAATTAAACGTGCCGCCGAACTACTAAAAGCCCAATTACTTAAAGAGGGACTATTTGATCCTAGCCGCAAGAGAGCATTGCCTTATCCGCCACAAAAAATTGGCCTAATTGCATCAGAACAATCTGCAGCTTACGCTGATTTTATTAAAATTATCAACGCTCGTTTTAATGGCCTAGAAATATTTTTTATTGACGTTCAGGTTCAGGGAGAAGCAGCGCCTGAACAAATTACAAAAGCCATTGAATCATTCAATGAACACTCTGAAATGCCTGAAGTTTTGGTAGTGATTCGTGGTGGTGGAAGCGCCGAGGACCTAGCGGCTTTTAATACAGAAATGGTCACCCGAGCAGTTGCGGCTAGTCGCATACCAACGCTCGTAGCCATCGGTCATGAAATTGACATCTCGCTTGCTGAGCTAGCCGCTGATTGTCGCGCTAGTACGCCGAGTAACGCTGCTGAAATGCTGACTCCCGACAAAAAACATCTACTAAGTAATTTAGTAAAATATCAATCTAGTTTGGAAAGCGGGCTACTGAGCACCTTAAATCATGCTCAGCAAAAACTGAAATCGCAGAGTGATAATCTGCAATCGCTTTTAATAACTAAATTCGATCAAATAAAACAAATCTATGCTTCAAAATCCGATCTTTTAGAAGCTCTTAGTCCTCATAATATTCTGCAAAAAGGCTACGCCATAATTTATAAAAATGATAAGCCAATTGTTTCCGCTAAAAAGCTAAGAGTCGATGATAAAATAAATATAGTTCTAGGTGACGGTAAAGTTTCGTCACAAATTATATCAGTAGAGGAGAATTAATTATGGCCGACAAAGACGAATTTAACTATCTAGAAAAAAGTCAGCAACTAGATAATATTATTGCCAGTCTACAAAAACCCGATAACGACATCGACTCAGCTATAAAGAATTATGAAGATGGCAAAAAAATAATCAAAGAAATTGAAGAATATTTAACTAAAGCCGAAAACAAAATCAAAAAACTAAAAAGCCTTAAATGAGCTGGGTATTAATCTTAGGTATTATTTTCTTCAGTTTTTCGTTTGTTGTATTTTTTGGAGCACCATACTTGCCAACACTTAGCTCTCAGCAAAAAATTGCCTTTGATTTATTAAAGCTCAAGCGCGGTCAAACCCTGCTGGAGCTTGGGGTAGGCGACGGCAAAGTGGCCATTGAAGCCGCTAGGCGTGGCTACCAGGTAATTGGCTATGAATTAAATCCAATTCTTTTTTTAGTGGCCTATTTTCGAACAATCAGATACAGAGACCAAGTAAAAATTAGGTGGGGAAATTTCTGGTCAGTTAGCTGGCCCGAAGCTGATGCCATTTTTGTTTTCCTGCTTCCAAAGTACATGAATAAACTACACAACAAGTGCCTAGCTATTAGATATAAGCCAATTACATTGGTCAGTATTGCTTTTGATATTCCAAATGTTAAGCCGTCAAAAACAAAACAAAGCGTATTTTTGTACCACTATAAATAGTTGCTAACAGGTCTGGTCTGAGGTAACATATTAGGTATGTTTAAGCATAACCAAAAAGGCGCTGTAGATGGCGTAGTTATTGCCCTAGGCTTTTGTATTTTTATACTCCTTATGTCTATTGGTTTTGGAGCTTGGGCTTTTATGGGGCGTCAAGATTACAAAAATAATGTCGACAAAAAAATTGCCAAAGCTGTAACTATCGCTAAAAAACAAGAAGCAACCGCCAAAGACAAAGAATTTGCCGAAAAAGAAAAGAACCCACTCAGGCCATATAACGGTCCATTCGAATACGGCAACATTAGCTTGCTATATCCAAAGACATGGAGTGGTTACGTTAGCATCAATAAAGATGCTCAAACCACGTCGCCTTTACTGGGCTATTTCTATCCCTCAATTGTGCCTTCAACTGATGACGCCGCTTCAAGGTTTGCACTTAAAATCGAAGTTACCAGCGAGCCATACGCAACTGTCATGGATTCTATCAGCAATTTTGTAGAGTCTAGTGGTGATAAAGCACCTCCCACACTAACTCCATACGCCTTACCAAAAGTCCCCAAAACAATTGGCACCAAAGTCAGTGGCAACCTCCCAGGCGATAAAGATGGTCAGATGGTCATTCTTCCACTCAGATCACAAACAATTAAAATATCAACCGAAGCCCAGCAGTTCGTCCCAGATTTCGAAAAAATTATTTTACCAAATTTCGTATTTACACCATAAAACCAGCCTGTTAAGGGAATTATTTTTAGGCTATAATTAACTCTTATGAGAGGGAAGGTTAATTAGTGTCGGCAGATAAACCGACTAATCATGCATCCTCGGCTAGACTATTGCTCAATGTTGCCGAAGAGCTTAAAGT
>Ga0214923_10003031_pt1 | contig 21496 bp, 28 predicted proteins | sample LL1510_MetaG_FD_177993 | JGI IMG/M metagenome (GOLD analysis project Ga0214923, IMG submission 177993) | Freshwater microbial communities from Lake Lanier, Atlanta, Georgia, United States - LL-1510 | ecosystem: Environmental > Aquatic > Freshwater > Lake | place: USA: Georgia | collected...
CTCTCTCATGGGACGCACAAGGACGCAAGCTTATTTCATATTGGTCAGGATAAGCCCGTTGGGCAATCCTGCAAAAGATTGTTCATTGGATTTTTAATGGAAGATAAAAGCAAAGCGTTATCTTTTAGTAGATTATTTTTATTTGGCATTTTGTGGCGGATAAAATTTTATAAACCCCGTCTAATAATAAATTTATTTTTTTTATAGTAAAAGTCGTAAAGCCAGACCGACACCGCCGACAGTAAAATTTAAAAGTTAATTTTTGGTGGTTATAAAAGTTTTATGTTAGTGGCGGTGCCGGCGGTGAAGTTTTCTAATTTTTCTATAAAATAAAAAATTTATTATATATGGATAGTTTTAATAAAATCAACGGACGCCATCCGCCAGTAATAATAATGGTGGATTTTAAGGAGGGGGGGCTAACGAGTAGTAATAATGGTGGATTTTAAGGAGGGGGGTGCTAACGAGTAGTAATAGTGGTGATTTTTTGGGGGATGGGGATGCTAACGAGTAGTAATAATGGTGATTTTTTGGGGGAAATCAAATAATAATAATGATAAAAGGGCTTAAGGACGAATGAACATAATAAAAAGGCTTATAGGTGTAACAATACTAAATATTAAAGTGATATGACTGATAATCATAATAAAGGAACTTTAGCATGGGCCCTTGGGATGATAAACATGAAGTTATCACCTAACAAAACATTGCATAATGGAAAAAAGAATGAACAAAAGAATAGATACTACCATTTCAAAAATACTGCATACATAATTGAACTCACACAAAACAAATATATGATATGCGACGAATCTCCAAAAACACGATTCATGCTGAAGAATTACATATGGTGCTATACAAAACATGGATATGCAAAAGCTACTGTAGATAGAAAATCAAAGTGTTTTCATCAAGTTGCATTAACATATGACAAAAGCATGGTAGCCGACCACATTAATCGCTGTAAGCTCGATAATAGATTGAACAACCTAAGAATCGTAACACCACAAATCAATGCACGTAATCAAAGTAAAAGTGTTCATAACAAGACAGGAAAAATTGGAGTTCATCGTGTAGAGAAAACGGATGGTTTTGGTCGGATTTGGATAAGTTATCGCGTGACAATATGTGATCCAGAAAGAAAGCTGTCATACGCAAAAACATATACAAAGATGTTCACTGTGTGTGGAAAGCCATGGAATCATGAAAAACGAGATTACGATGATTATTTTATTACGACCGAAGAACAAGCACTTGAATTAGCAACCAAACATCGACTACAAATGCAATCAAAATTAGATTATTTAGGTGAATAACAAAGGGCTTAACAAAATAACAAACAAAATAACAAACAATAATAATGAATAAATAAGTTGTATATTTTATGATTCGCCCCCAATATTTTGTGTTGGACGCTGAAACGCATTGTGATATAATTAAATTGTTTTATTAAATGGGCTTAAATGCAACGCAAAAATATATTCACGGTTCTTTAGAACTTTGGAGTCCATGCACACACTTAAGTTAATTATATCAAAATATATTTTAACAACATATAATATAAATATGGCTGACGAAACAGAATATATACGGTGGAAAACAATGGTTATTGATTTGCCGTCAAATTTTATTTCACATACCAAAAATGGTGTTATTAAAATTAAGCACCCTCTTACAAAAACTGGTAATGTATCAAAAGCAAGCAAAGAACCTGCTATTGTGCTACGAGAAAATCCAAATATTATTGAGCCAAAAATTATTGAAAAAGGGTTGAAACAAACCATGAAACAAAAAAAAGCTGAAATGCAACCAATAAAGGAAGAATATGAAAAAAACAAACGAAACACATTACGTAAAAACATTTTATCAAAATCACGCGAAAAAAATAACGACGTTTATAAAGACATGATACATACAATTTATAAACCAATAACAACACATAAATTAAGGCACCTTTTAAAAGGGTTAGATGAAGAAGAAATAAACGAGGACAGAAAACAAACAAATGATGCATTAAGGAAACAAATATTACAAAAAATGAGAAATGTTGCTAAGGATAAAGATACAATTGATGTCATTTTGAATGATATTACAAAACACAAAACATCAACAAAGAAATTACAAAACATTTTAAAAAAATTAGAAAATCAATAATTTAAAAGATATAAACATAATAATATATGCTATTCAAAATAATAAAGATATTGTTTAAATTGAACACTCATTACGTGACAATAAGAACGTACGGTGAATTAGGATACTATTTTTTTACTGAAGTGTTACCAATGATACGAAATTTTAGACGACGAGTAATAAAGACAAATTTTATCCAAATGAGCGATATAAAAAATATATAAAGCATTAATATATGAATTGTTCAAAATGTAAAACAGATAAAAATATTGAAACATTCTTTAAAACAGTTTTTAGAAAATACAACAATACATTATGTATTAAAAAAACTAAACAATGTTTTGACTGTAGATTTAGACACAGAATTTTTATGCGTCAAATTCGTATTGTTAATAATCATAATAATTATATAAATGGTGAAAATACATAAATGCAATATTTGTATTTTTAAAACAAAATCACTTGCGACATTAAAAAAACACATTAATTATCATAATAGACCTGCATACATTATTTATGATGATTATGGTAAGATATCAAAAAATCCTATTTTTGATGCTTTACACGTTTGTATTGAAATTAAATATTAAATATGTATTGCAGAATTATATTTGATAAATCATTACACCATAATCGTTTTAATTCATTAATCAGGAAATAAAAATAACTATTTGGATATTTATATACAGTGTTGAATAACATTATATTATACAATTACATAATATTTTAGGTTAAAAACACAAAAATATATTTTAATTAAATGGATAATGAATATGTTAAACAATGTACTAGGTGCAAAGAATCAAAAAATATTTCGCAATTCCAACAAATAATTACCAGACGTGATTATAATATCGGTTGTGATATGAACGGATATTCATTCTTTGCCAAAGAAACTAAATTATGTAATATATGCAGAACGATTTCACAAATACATATTAAGACATCAAAAGAAAGAAAATTAAAACAAAATAATAAAATGATATAAATAATATAATAATTTTTTTTTTTACTAAAAATAAATAAATTGGAGAATTAAATTGGCTTAAATATTAGTCACATATAATATATTAACATTATGAATATTATTACTAACGAAGAACTAAGAAAACTCGTAAAAAGCTATCAATCAAGTGATGTCGCTGATATTTATGCAAAGGTTTTGAAACCAAACTATATTCGGCATGAAGAAAATTTGTATAAAATAAATCACGAAAATCAAACATTAAAACTATGTGACCCTGCAAGAATAAATGGGATATTAATAAATGAAATATCAATAATATTAAGAGAATCAGAAAAAGTTTTAAATTCTGACCAACTTTTAATATTAAATTCAAGAGATTTTATGGGTTACAGAAATTTATCAAAACCCAGCTCAATAAACAGTGTTATGCAGTTGATTGATGTACGATTGAATCAAAATGTATGTGACGGCTTACCACATGAAATACATTTTAAAAACGGATATATTGATACTAAAACTTTAGAATTCAAACAGAGAAAAACACCTGTATTAAATTTTATAGATAGAGATTATATACCATCAACAGAAGAATCAAAAAAATATATACATGATATTTTAAATAAAATATACCCCCAACGTGAAGAACGTGAATATATTTTGAACACTTTAGGATCGGCTTTTAGCGGGGCTGTAAAAAAAGATAGAACATCATTATTTTTATTAGGCCGTTCTTCAGCAGGTAAATCAATATTAATGCAAACACTTCAAACAGGCTTTTCAGATATATATGTGAGAGAATTTAGCAGTAATACATTTTCAAAAACTAATGCAAATAGAAACAAAATTATGAACCAATTTTTAAGATCGCCACAAGTACGCATTACATGGGTAAATGAATTGCAAGGAAAAATTGACGATTCTTTATTTAAATCATTTTGCGAAGGGTCGGTTGTTACAACACAATTATATAAAGATGGAACAGAGGTCGTTCCACATCATAGTAAAGTTGTTTTGACATCAAACGAAATGCCAAATATCAAAATTGATACTGGTATTACATCCCGTATTGTGTCATATCAGCATATATCACATTTTACAGATAATAAACACGAGGTAGACCCTAAAAAATATATATATCAAAAAGATAAAGATTTGTTGAATAAATTAAATAATGATATTTATAAAAATGCGATTGTTGATATTATATTAGGATTTACACAGCAATGGTTTAAACATGGATTATGTGAATTACCTGCAAGTATGCAAAATGCAAAAAATGATATTGTAAATAGCAATGATTGTGTTCAGGATTTTATTGATAAATGTTTAGAAAAAGACGAAAACGGACGGATTGGTAAACAAGAAATGCTTGATGCATATTTAACAATGTTTCCCAAAAAAAAGATGTCAATTCAAACAATGATAACCGCGATGAAAGATAAGCAAATTGAATATAAATGTGATTTAAGATTTAATGGGGTCAAAGGTTGTTATATAGGTTTTTCATTTTGTGATGAAGACAAAATTAAAGCAGTTAATTATGTAGGTTGTACTGAAAAAGAAAAACAAGCTTATGAAAAAGAAATCGAACAATTGAAAAAACAAATTGCCGAATTACAAAAAAAACAACAACAACCTATTCCAGAAATAGACAAACTTTTAGAAACACCACAAGAATTTAAAATAATTGTAAAAGATAAACCTGAAAAACAAAATGTTAAAAAAGAAAAACAAAAAACTATTCCACCTGAAGTAGAAAAAACAAATAAAAAACAAAATGTTAAAAAAGAAAAAATTAAAAAAGTTGTTAAAGAAGAAGACGACGAAATAGAATTATCCGAAACAATACGATTTGAAAAGCCAACACACAATATGTTTATTAAGAATGAAAAACCAAAGAAAATTAAACCCAAAAAACGATTAATTGATTTAGATGACGAAACAAAAAAAATAGATGATATGTTTATGAATTGTTTAAATGAATTATAAATATACTACCAGAGAATTTTGGCTGACCAAAAACTCGGGCTCATTTTATCATATATCACATATTCACCATGTTTATTTTTTATTTTTGAATGCCTTGCTATCCATGCATTTCGCTTGTTTTTATCTTTATGATCATAATAAGTTTGTCCATTTTTTGAGCCAAAGTGAATAATTTTATTTTTGTAGATAACATACAATCGTTTGTTTTTCATATTTGAGTTTCCAATTTCTGAAGCACCTAATTTTAAAGCCTTGTTTTTTATTGAATCATGCATTAATATATATTTTAGAATCAAAAGATTTTAAAATTTAACATTTCAATTTGATTTTCCATTTTTCTTTTTTGATTTTGATTTATATTTTTTTTCAAATGCATTTATTGCCTCTTTTGATAATTCACTACGTTTTTTCCATTCTTCTGTGCCATCTTGAAATTGAACAATATAACCATTTAACCTACCTTTTTTTTCTTCTCTTATTATTTTGTATTCATACAATTCCTGCCCAATGCTATTAACACCAGCAGGCGCGATATGTTTTTTGTCAGGCATTTTATTATCTGCATCCGAAACAACTTTTAGTTGGTATTTTGTGTATAAAACTGTTTTATCATTGTCTAAACCATATTGCGGTGGTTGATTTGGTGTTAAAATAACTTCTGTAATTTTTTTAATTTTAGTTGACCATCTATGGTCTGTGGCCCTAAAGCGGTATCCTTGCAACCTTTTTTCATCTATATAACTTACTGGTGCATCTAACAATACCCTAACTTTATCACCTACATTCAATAAATTACAATCGTCTCCTACACATGGAAAATCTTCTTTTTCTTCGGGCAATGGTTTTTTTGATCTTTCTTTATTCAATTGTTTTATAACTTTAGGTAATTCTAAAACCCATTCGCGTGATTCTTCGCCTGTGATAACTTCTTGCTTTAACATTCTTTTATATAATGGTTTAGCTATTCTACTATTAGCTGATTCAACTAAAGCAAGTTGTCGGTGTCTATATTTCTTACCATAAACTAAATGTATATTATTTTTATCACAATAAGTTTTAAATTCACCTTTAAATTCACTCCCTTGATCACAAAATAATACTTTTGGTTTTTGTAAAATACGTTGTTTAGGTCTATTATATATGGTGTTGATTGCTTCGACAGCTTCTTTTGCTGTTTTTGTTTTCATTGGTTCTGCATCAATCATACGATTTCCTACATCAACAACTACAATAGCATATTTGAACACCGAACTTTTTTTATTTTTGTAAACTTCGTCGTGTGTTAGGTATAATACATCTACTTGGTTTTTATAATTTGGAGGATAATTTGTTGGATAGTGTGCTTGCATTCCTTTAGAAGGTGTTTTAGGTTTTGACATCAAAACATCAGCAATATCTTCTTCATCAATTTTTTTGTTTATTTTTTTAGCTTTTGGTTCTTTTGTTGGTTTTGATTTTTCAATAAATTGTAACATTAATTCACCAGCATGTTCGCCATTCATATATTATATAAATGATAAATTAAAAATGGCTTAAATATTTGAGTGTATATTATATTATAATACCATGTCAGAGAAAATGAAACGTAAGAGCAAAAGAATTGAACAAAAGAAAGAAAATGTTAAGAAAGAACGCGAAACAAAAAAAAACAGTGATTTTACTCCATACAAAAGAAAACAACTTGGTTACAAGCAAAATGGGAAACCAGTATATGTTGCAATGTACAAATCAAACAGAATATATCATTTTGATGAAATCAAACAACATGTAAATGCACTTAAAAATAAAATCATGGCCACGGGAACTATTCAATCAATTGGGATTGGCTATAAAATGTCGTCGAACCAACACTATGGTGGTAAAATGCAAAGCATAGATGAGGATATAGATTTCACGGATTATAGATATAAATACGATAATTATTCCGATATCATTGAATTTTACATATATTTGAATTAAATTAATTTTTTTTTAATTGATAATTAAAATGGCTTAAAAGAATAACTATTTAATATATTAAAATAATGTCCGAACCGAAAAAGAATTTTGTTAAAGGTTGCTCACGTAAACAAAGAATCCCATTAATTTATGATACCACCAGAAAATGTTTTGACGGTGAAAGATATTTCCAGGCAACTAAAACAGAAATAAACGAGTGGTCAGTTATTAAATCATATGAAAGTAAATACATACCAATAAAAAAAGAAGATGACAAAACATTTGAACAGTGTTTTATTGAATTCAAAGAACGAGCGGATAGACTAAAAAAACAATCTAAATACAAGATAAATTTGTATAAAACTGGAACATTTCAAAAGACAATATTGCATTTATTTTTTAGTTTTTGTAATAAGAATAATATTTATGCTGAAAATTTGACACAAGAAGAAATGAATTGGTTTATTGCATGTAATCACGGTCAATTGAACTATAATGAGCATAAAAAAGGTGAATTTCATAGTTGTGACGTTAATAGTTTATATTCATCATGTTTAAAAAGTGTACATTTTAAAATACCAATCAAACAAGGAACTTTTAAAAAATTAACTAAAAGTGAATTTGAAAACATGTTTAATACATATTTTGTATATGGTATATATAGGGTTCGTATACATGATAATGGTGACTTGAAAACAAAAAAAATGTTTCGGTTTTCTAAGAAAGATTTTTACACATCAACCGATTTGAATGTTGCAAAAAGAATAGGATTAACAATGACATTAATAGAAGATGACCATGACAATTTGTTGACATATGGTGCTGGAACGTGTATAACAGGTTCACAATTATTTAAGGAAATTGTTGATTATTTATATAATCTACGTACTGAAACAAAAAATGGAGATTTTAAGATGTTATTAAATTTACTATGGGGTTGCTTATGTGAAAATACAAAAAGAACGTTCCAGTTTGATACAGAAAGAGAATTAAATTTTGATATTGATATTGATACAACAAAATATACAATTTTAAGTCAATGTTTTGTAAAAGACAGTATTTTAAAAATTGTGTTTTGTAAAAAAGATAATTATTTTAAATACAATTTTATTAGGCTTAAACCATTCTTACTCGCATTCACAAGACAAACAGTAGGACGTATCATAGAACCGCATCTCGATCATATCGTAAAAATACAGACAGATGGCTTTTATTCAACAAAACAATTAAACATTGAAATAGGCACTAATATTGGTGAAGTGAGATATGAAGGATTAAAAGTTTTGTAGATTTCTTTTAACATATTTTACAATTTTTTTTTTCGAGTTTTTTTTTCGTTGATACAATTAAAAAGGCTTAAATATTGTTTAATACAGACTTTTTAAAACCATATTTATATTTTTTTAACATATTTTCTTTTAGTAATTTTTTTTTTCGTTGTTGATTTTGTTTTAGCAGTTGTTTTTGTTTTAGCAGTTGTTTTTGTTTTAGCGGTTGTTTTTTTCCCACCATTCAACGCATAATTAAACATTGCCGCTGCATCAGTTACATAATTTGCTGTTTTTTTTAATACATTTGAACTTATTAATTCACTTGCATTTTGCATAATATACGCCTCGAGTTCATTAGTATCTTTATCGATCGCCCTAAGCAATGTCATGATGAAATGTTGACAATTTTCACTGAATGCATTATACCTATACAATTTATCAACGCCTACTAATCTTTCTGCTTTTTGAAACATATTATTTAATGTTGTATTTATATTATCAACAACTTCTTTTGTATCACCTAATTTCAAATTTTTTGTTTGAACCATAACACGCTCGTTTTTTTCTATTCTTAGAGTAACACCATATTGTAATTCAAATATCGCAAATAAATGATATACTTCGTCATAAGCTAATCGCTGTCTATTTTGTTCGTATTGCCCAGATGTCAAAAAATTTAAAGCACCTTGGACCATGCTCTGAACTGGTGTTCGTGAAATAATTATTCTGTTAATAATATAATTACCATATTTTTCTAGATATGCTGACAATACTTTTGGTCGTTTATTTAATTTTGAATCAAAAAATTCTTTTATACCTTCTCCTTCTTGTAGTTTTACTTTTCGTGGCATATATGATATGTTTTTATATTATTTTTTATCAATAATACTGTGTAACGATGGCGCAGGAATGATAATACCCAAACACGAGGATATCATACTAAAATATATTTCTGAATGGTCGGCTTTGTTAATAATTTGTAGCATTGAAAAAATTGTTAGCATTAAAATAAATGTAATTTGTGAAAAAAATACAACTTCTACCTTATGAATACTTGAACAACACAAAACCCATTTTTCGGTGTCCTCTTTTTTTAAATCAATTTGTATTTCATTTTTAATTTCTTCCATGTATATATATTAGGACATTAATTTTTTATGAATAATCTTTGAAAATTTTAATTTAATATCTTCGTCACTATCAGCATCATTTATTTCATTTAATGAATCATTTAGTATATTTGGATAATTATCAATAATAAATTCAATCATTTCTTCAATTGTAATTTTTCTATTTTTTTGTATTATTTTATTTTTAAAACGTGTGACGAACATTCCATCTTTTTTGGGCAATATGTTTTTCATTTTATCAATATTTTCATCTGTATCAAAAGTTAAAACAATTGGCTTTGTTAGTTTATCTTTTAATATATTACTTTTGATTAAATTGATATGTTGTTTTCCATACATTATAATAGGTCTATTTGTTATTGGATTCACAACATATTTTTTCTCTTTATTCATCTATATTAGACATATATATTTTTTTCATATATAATTTTATATTTTTTAAATAAATAGATAATTTATTTAAAAAAGTTTAATGAAAAACATAATAGTTTTCAATAATTTTTTTGTCATACAATAGTATAAATGAATAAATTCTTAACGACAAATGATAATGGTATTTCAGAAGCAACCGTAAAAAAAATAATCGATGAAAATTGTGTTACTTATGATGATGACAAAAGTGTAGCTATCCAAAACCACGATGATGAAGTATTATACACATTACCAAAAACAAGAGCACCTGCACCTGGTTTCGTAATTGCTGTAGATGAGAACAATAATTTATTTTTTACAAATAATCCGTTGCCTACAGGTCCCTATCTTCAAAATCCATTAAAATCAGACTTAACATGTGGCGGATTTGACATACTGGGCGCTGGTCATATACGACCTAATACGCTAGAAGTTGCTGAAAGTTGTATATTACCTATTGTCAATGGACTTAATGGAGCTACGATATTTAATAATACAATAAAAGTAAATAATATTTCATGTGTATCTGGAAATACAATTGTATTTAATAATATTATTGATGCATATAGGATATATACACAGAGAATTGATGTCGGTGTTGCAGATGATCGGTTATTAATACAAGGACCTGTGTATACACCGTATAATTTGGGGTGTGCGTCACTAAATACTAATTCTATTCAAGCGAATGGAGGTTCAAATGTTGTTTCAATAACATCACCCATAACGAGTACAAATGATATGCATGCAAATAAAATATTGGTTAATAATATTGATGCGAGAAGTGGAACAACAATTGCATTAATATCTGCAAATACTACAGCAAATAGTTTTACCGCAAATACAACAGTATCATCTTCTACAACTGCTACCAATCTTTATGCTAATACAATTTCAACAAGAAACACATCTGACATAAAATGTAATACTAACTTTGCGATGAAGTCAGATAAAGTGTTAATAGCACCAACAATAGGAAATTGTACGGAGATTTTAATGACACGGACAGATTTTAAACTTTGTAATATTTCTACTGAGACTACACTCGATATAATTGCAGAATATGTTAATATCAAATCAGATTTAATGGTTCACGGGTCATTACTTTTAGATAATAGTAATATTAGTTCGTCATCAGGAACAGTATTTTTAAATAGTGATTTAGATATGACAAACCATATAATTAAAAATGTTATGTTTCAAGATTGCCCGGCTATAGATAATTTATATGCGGCAGTTGTTGATATTCCAACCATAAGCAATGATGTAGACAATCTAAAAATACAAGTAAGCAATATTAATACTTTATCAAATAGTAACAGTCATCGTATTAATTTGCTTGATTCTAGTGTAAATACATTAAATCAATCAAATACTTATAATGTTGGTCAAATTAATACCATTACCAATGATATAGTTGTATTACAATCAGACATCAATGAAAATAAGGATTCTATTCAGGGTCTTGTTTCAACAACAGAAACACAAACAAAATCAATTACCGATTTAGATAATCGTTTAATTAGCATTGAATCCAATGCAACTTCAATAAATAATACTGTTATACAAAAAGCCATATCACCTCTAACAATCAATCCAATTAGAGCTGCATATACATCACTATGCAATCTCGATTCATCATATGTGTCAAACTCAAACAAAAAAATTGATATTGTTCAGGGGGCATGCTATGACATTGATTTTGGCTATTTTATAAACATAAATAGCATTGGAAGTACATCACCGTGGACTCTAACGAATCATATAAATTTTGGAGGATCGTCATTTACAACCCCGTTTGATCATGTTATGTCTGTTGGGATGTCTTTCATAAACATAAATTATTCATTTGTGATTCAATCGTATAATTCTTTGACCAAAGTCCTTGCAATTATGTATAAAGTTAATATTGCCTACACAAGCACAAGCGTTGGAGGAACAGAAAACTTTATTACAGCAGGTGGAATATCTGGAGTAAATAACGATGTAGATGTCAATAATAAAGTAGTATTGGATGTCGGAGTAAAATTTTTCAATTTCTCGGCTGTAATTTATAGGTATAATAGCATTATTAAGAGAGTCATTTAAATATATTTTTATAATATATAGTAATATAAACATGTCGGATGAACAAAAAAATAACAAAAAAACAAAAAAAGAAAGGAAGACCAATCCAAAGATAAAAAAAGAACGGCAGGAAAATACATGGGTGAATTATGTGAAAGAATATTGTAAAAAACATAATGCGAAATATAGAGATGCATTACGATCAAAAGAATGTGTTGAAACATATAGATATGAATATAAAAAAGATGATTATTAATTATGCATGTAACCAAATTCGCGTACCCATGCGGCACGCTGTTCAATAGCTAATCTTAATGCCTCATCGCGACCCAAACGATTTACGTTGAATGATTTAGATAAACGATTACCATTATTATCGTTAATACGTGCAATGATATATGGTGTGTTGTTACAAAGTCTTTCACAAACTCCCGCACGTCCAATCGTATTGTTATGTTGCATTGTTCTATTTCTACTATTTTCTTTATAGGTCACAATTCTCAAATTATCAAATCTATTATCAAATCGCTTACGATTCATATGATCACATACTAATCCGTTTTCATAGTTTAAATATAACTTATGATAAAATGACTTTGATTTTCCAATACGTGTTTGTGCATAACCGCTGCTATGATAAAACCAAACATGTTCTCTTAATAAAACACGTGTCTCTCTACAATCGCTAAGAATCATCCATTTGTTTTGTGTTAATTCAACGATATAATATAATTCATTATAATAATAATACTTATTTTTATTAGGATTTTGTTTCCCATTATGCAAACGTCTATCACCGATTTCAATATTTAAAAACACTTCAATATTATTTTTTTCAGTCATATAACATATTTAATATATTATGTTTTAGGTATTTTTTAAATATAGATTTTCAAAAATAAAATATTAAACAATAATATAATAGAATGCAAAACTATAACTCGCATGCCTTGAAATTATACTCCGGTAACGACCTTCATTATCTCTACTTGGCAGATGGTAAAAATACTGTCAGTGGTTTTGGGTCGAATCAGCCAGTCCACGAAATCCGTTATACGGATGTGGCGACAGGTCTTGAAAATAACCCTGTGATGATTCGTGGACTCCATTGTGATGTAGGGGGTCAGACAACTGGTGTTGGATATAAACTTGGTGAACTCCAATCACAATTAGATACTGAAATAAGCACTCGGCAATCAGGTGATGCAACATTTCAGTCTAATTTAGATGACCTATCATCGCTCGTTGATTCTAATAAAGATGCAAGTGACGCATCAATAAGCACATTGACAAGCGATCTTGCAAATTTATCAACCTTAGTAGATAGTAATAACACGTCTAATAGTAATGCTGTTTCAAGTGAGGTCTCGCGCGCTACGGCTGCCGAGGGTGCGTTAGAAGCACGAATCGCGTATTTAGAAGGTGTGATTGCTGCATTAGTCCAACAGTAAAATTATTGAATTCCAGTTAAGGTTAATATAACATTTTCTAAATATGCTATTCGTTGTCTAAGTTCGTCATTGATAATATTTAAGCTTGTTATTTGTGTTGATAGCTGATTAACAGTTGTCTGCACTTGTGATAACTGATTATTAAGTGTATCTATCATAGGTGCAGATATTCTTGTATTTCCTGCTCTTGACGGATTACTACTAAATGCTTTATTCATATTAATTATATAAACTATATCATTAATATAATTTTTATATAAATATTTCACTGGTTATGGATGTGAATAACATTATTCAATATCTGGGATATCTAATTTTTCAAGTAAGTTTTTTCTTAAGAATGCTGGAGAATCTTTTGATAGATCAATGCATAAGTTGTCATAATGTGAAACCATGTATTTATCTAATAAATATTGTAGTTGGTTTTTATTAAGACCTACTTTTTTTGCAATACATGATGCTTCATTGCGGTTATGTGTTCTCCACAAAATAAATTGATTCGCACAATTTCTAACAATTGTTGGCGTGTCAAAAAATGACTGATAAGATATTGCTACTGAAACACCTATATGTGTATGACATCTTACCAACTGTGATAAATTCTTTTTTTGTACATTATTTAATTTGCTCATATCGAAATCATCGAATACAACCATTGTTTTAATATTCTTATCAAATGCTTCTAATGGTGGTATATCATCTAATATACATGTTGGTTCTAATTCTTTGTATTCTGTAGCTCCATTTGACGGACCTATAACAATTAAGCGTTGAAATGGTTTATTTGAAATTTGATGTTGTAAAAATATATTCACTATCGTATTCGTTTTTCCACGATTTTTTACAGATAATAAACATACAACAAATGGATGTGGGAAGCATGCTAATGATCGACCACGATTCCATTTTTCATGGAATCCTTTATCAGGGTTTTTCATCACATGGATACTATCTAGTTTAATATTTCTTGGGTCAAATTTTTTCATTGAATATATAATACATATATATATTTTATATCCTAATATTATAATGTTGAACAACAATGATATTCGTGGTAGAACCGCATATGCAAATATGACATTATCACCATCAAAAAGTTATATACCAAAACCATTATCAAAATATAGACCAAATATTATTGAAATGCCTAAAACACCATTTAAAGGATTAACAAAAGATATGAGTGGTCGTGATGATTTAGGATATGCTATTTGTAAATCATATACTATTAAACAAAAAGCTCCTGACGAATCAAAACGTTTAGTCAATCCAAATAAATTGTTACAAAAAGAACAATATCCTCAGCCTAAAAAACGTGTATTTAGCAGTTCATTAAATATCAAACCAAGTGAAATTGATTTATTAACTAAAATTAAAGATGATAACACCAAAATGTTAATCTTACAATTATTAAAAGCAAAATCATTAGGTATTGACAATTTAATCGGGCCTCATGCATTAAAATATGGGAACGATACAGTAAAGCAGTATAGATTACAAACGGCATATAATGTGTTACGTGATAATTATGAATCACTTTATAGAAACGCTAATAATATTGCAAATTATGAAGATAAATTAAAAGATTATATTAATCAATTTAAACAAGAAGTTCATAATATATATGGTATTTCATTAGAAGAATTAAACAAACTTAATGCAAATACTCCTGCTGTAACACAACAATTAACAAAAACTATTATGGATGCTGAGTCTAAACATAGTAATCCATTTCAACCCGAAGATACATTAATAGAAGCAGTAAATAAAGCTGAATCAAGCCCAAGTCGTGCTAGAATTGATGCAAGCCCACCAGATGTACTTGATGAAGAAGAAGAAAAAGAAGAAGAAGATGATAGCAAAAATACGCGTGATAAACAACAATTGGCTAAGTTGTTTAGCGACACGATTGGTATGTTGGATGGATTGCGCAAACAATATGATGAGAAAAAAATCGTAGATACATTTGTTGTTGCAGTGAGTGACAGTAGCAACGGACAAATATTAATGGGTGATGAAGTAAAAACTATTACAGACATAGCAGGATGGATAAGAAGCAACATGAGTAATTTAACATCAAATGGTTATGATGCCCTTGTCAAGAGTGCAAATGATACACGTAGGACATTAGAAAAAGAAAAACGCGATGATAAGTGGTTGGATGAGAAAGAAAAACAATATAGTAGCGATCCACCGACACGTAGGGCATCACAGCAATCTGACAGTTTATTAGAAAAACAAGACAAAGATGATGAAAAACAAACTGGTTTGAAAGCATATATTCAAACGTCAATGAACGATTTTTTCTTGCGGGCGTCTATGATTGATCTTTATCATCGTGACGATTGTAAACGCAGCCTAAGGATAGATATTTCAAACATTCTCCAAGAGAACAAACTACCAAACAGTATTACTGACAATAACCTGATAAATATTAGGGAACGACTCAAAACCGTGAATGAAAAGGATGTTTTGGATAGAATTTCATCATGTATATATACTCATATATTGATGTTACGTGCACCCAGATACGCATCATTACCGAATGTTGAAAATATGACTACTGAAACGTGCCATAGAACAGCAGAAAACAAAAATAATGAAGTTTATTGTTATGATTGTGGAGAAATTCTGAAAGCTGACTGGTTTAAACATGAAGAATCCAAAAAACATAAAATGAACGTAGAAGCATTTCTTCATTATGCTACAACGGTAGACGGACTGATGAAACAAATCGAACAGCAAAAGAGTAATGTCGCAGAAACAGACAAAGAGTATAAAGAATTACAAACCGCACGACCTGGAAGACCTACAAAATTAAACACAGATGAATCAAAAGCCGAAACCAAAACAAGACCAGAGAAAAAAACCCTCACAAATAAAGAATACATGGATTTATGGGAAAAAGAAAAAAAAATAACGAATTATGATAGTGATATTACTGTTCAAACGCGTCATAGATCTGCGCAATACAAAAAACAAAAAAAAAATGAATACAAAAATATGGTTTACTGTTACGATTGCAACGAGGAGTTAGTAACAGACCACATAAGCTCGTGGAATCGACATGTGGGTACTGATAAACATGAATCAGCATCAAAAAAACGCCACGCGGATTACATGATCAAAAGTCCAAGGAAACATCAAATCGACATAGGCAGGCAGAGTCCCAACAGCGACGCAAGCAAACATAGTGCAATACGTGGTTCAGGAAAACCAACCAAACGCAATATAACAAAACTACAAAAACTGTTATCAAAAATAATGCATTAATATTTTTTAAACACTTTTTTAACACGTTCTTTTTTTATCTCATTTTTCATTTTTTTTAAATATCTAAATCCAGGTAACAGAATTTCGTCGTCGTCGTCGCTATCTTTTGAATAGCTTTTTATTAATTGGTCGAGTGTCATGTCTTTTACTACAACATTTGACTTATGCATTTGCTGTGGTTGTATTATTGGTGTTTGTTGTGTATGCATTTGACCACCATTAATATTTTCACGAGGGGTCACAACAACTGTATATAAAGGCTTTTTATTTTTTGAACCACCACCAAGAACCATTATATAATTATTTCATAAAATAATTATATATTATATTGAACAATAAAATTTAAAAAAAATTATCCATTAGTATACCCATATTCCAGTTCTTTTTGACGACGCCATTCTGTAGCAAGTCTTTTTGCTTCTTCTTCGCCATATCGTTTAATGTTAAACAGTTTTGTTCGTGCTTTACCATCCATGTCGGATATTTCACCAATCCACGCTACTTTATTTTGTTGTGGTCGTCTGTCTAGTCTCCATACACCAGTTGTTCCTGATGTATTTGTGGAATGTTTAGATTGATTTCGCGCGTTTTCACGATGTGTACAAATTCTGAGATTATCTATGCGATTGTCAAATGGGCATCTGTTTATATGGTCGATAACCTTGTCTTCTGGACAATCCAGCGCATATCGATGAAACTGTCGACCACTGCAAATAGAATATCCATTCATATGTTTTGTCCACACGTGATTAGTCAATAGCTCACGCGTTTTTTCATTTGAACTCATAACACACCAATTATCATTACCTGACAATTGGACAATATAATATTGATTACGAAACCAATAATATTTGTTTTTATTTGGATTCTTTTTTCCGTTATGCAATACTTTATTTGTTAAATCAATTTCAAGATGTTCAATAATATTTTGTAAGGTAGTCATTTAATTAATTTAATATGTTGTTTATTATTTAGGCTATTTTAATTCTTAGAATGTACATATAACAGTTATGCTAAAACTATATGCTTCGCCGTTCATCGACAACACTCCTTCGTTTTGTGATGATATCCAAAATTGAAGCGAACTCCATGACGTGTTCACGAGTTCATTTGCGTTAAAACTTATGGCTGGTGCTAAAGATTTATAATTTATTAGTTCTCCTGGTGACGCTGTGATTGGTATTTCTCCTAATATATTGTTATATTGCCCATTAATAGAAATACCATTATTGACCAAATTAGAATGTATATAAAAAGATGTTAAAGCACTAAAATTTCCAACATTATTTGCTACCAGCGATTTATTAACAATGTCATTAATATTACCACCCGAACTTTGATTAGGGTAGCTATCTTGATCAATATCAAATCCTAATAATTTTCTTACTGTTGATGAAGCCCAATTGATTCTTAAATTATTTTGTAAAAATTCTATAGCAACTTTTTGTGTTGAGAATATACTATTAAAAGAAAATAGTTTTTCAAATGAATAACCTGATAATTGTAAATCTGCCAAGAGTGCTATCTGTGAATACACGTCTGTAAGGGAATAAAGACCTGCTGGAAGTGTTACATTTATTGTTTGTGAAGATATAGTAAATGAAAATGTAGCATTATCATATAATGTAGCCGATATATTAGGTTGGGTATACCAAATAGAAGCACTATTTAATATCATATCTATATTTTTGCATCGTGGAAATGTTATAGGTTGATTTAATTGAACCATAAATCGTGATCCTGTATTGTCTAATAATATAGCTCCGTTCGCTGGGTCTGACGAAAAGAAATAACTATAAGAAGATTGTGTCATATATATATAATATACATTTTTTATTTTATTTTGTATATATATATAAGATGTCAAAAGAAGAAACAATATACTTAGATCAACAATGGCAAGAAATTCAACCTCAACGCGATGTTAGTGCAAGTAATTTTACTGCTGGTAGTATTTTATTTAATTTCAATGTTAGTGGATTAAACTGTGTCTCTATGAATGATTCGTATTTTATTATTACATCGAAACTCACAAAAACAGATGGTACTCCTCTTTTGATGACAGATAAAATCACATATGCACATAACTGGTGTAGTGCATTATTCAGCAATGTTTCGGTGCGTGTTTCAGGTCAAGAAGTTTCAGTATGTAACCAATACAACCACATTGCCCATACTATAAAGCTTCGACAGATGATAGACGAAAATTTATTGAGCAGTAATTTTCGCGATGCTATGGATTACGATATAGATTTTACACGCAGATTAAGCAAACATTGTTTCCGTAACGGCAATGTAGTTCCTCAACGAGAAGACTCGATGGTTGAGTATGCGAATGATGATGCAGACCCAATCCGTATGGGGGACGTAAATCGTCAAACAATATTTCAACCATTAAATTTGGGTGTATTTGACCTCAAGTTTGGAGAATTATGTGGAGATATAAGCATAATGCTAAATCCTAATCCTAATTATCTTACAGCCTGTGTAGAATCAGCTGTATTTCAAAATAGCGCAAGAGGAGGAGGACGTGAATTTAAATCTAATGTAGATTATAAATTTACAGTTGAAAAAATTGTGTTCATGGCTTGTTATGCAAAAGCAACAAAACCTATTGACAGTGTTAAGACGTTTGAAATTAATGAATACGCAGTCCAGAATAAACCACACTCAGAACAGCTCGAGTTTCAGGTTCTACCATCAACAAATCAAATTACCACATTTATACAGGACGTAAGTGCAGGCAGTTCAACAATCATTCCAGCGACATTTTTTAAAGTAAGGCAATTTACAGATGCAGAAGTGAATGACTGGGCTTCGACTTATGGCAAGCAATATACCCAAGACGAGCAAGGTGCCGTGCAGGTTACCCTTGGTAATCAAACTAAACCTCCTATTATGATTACTCCACAAGTTAATATGCCAGGCAATCATGCTCAAAAATTGCGTTGGTTAATGTCACATCAATACTTAGATAAACATAAAACTTATTTTGAGCGATATGATGACTGGTGTGCAAGTCCATATTTTTGTTTTGATTTTATGCGTGATTCCAGTGATACAAGTGGATTTGTTACCATAAGAAGTAATTATATCACCAAACCAGATGGCATCGGAGCAGGTACTTTAGTAAAATGGGCAGGAAATCAAACACCCTTATTATTTTGTGTGTCCAGGTACACTCGACAGGTTCAAATCACGTACAACAGTGGATATGTAACAGATATCAAAATCCAAAATACTTAAATACTATAAATTTTATTTCTATCACATATATATAATGCCGCCGAAACGAACGAACGCAAGACGAGCAAACAAAACACAACAAGGAAAAGGTCCAGGTTTAGACAAGTTTAAACGTGGTGTAAAAAAGGCATGGAATTTTGTCAAAGATAAAAAATTGATATCAAAGGGATTGAATTTTGTAGCGCCTATGTTAGGTGAATATAGTGGTATTGCAAAAACAACTGCGGGAATAGCTGAACAACTTGGAACAGGCGTAACACTTCCTGGTGGTAGCATACGAGGTAGTGGAAGACATCATCATAAACATATGCGTGGATTTCTTGGTGCCAAACACATTCATGGTTCAGGATTACTTTTAGCTGGCGAAAGACGACCTCGTATTATTACATTACCTGTTGAACAATCGGGAAGTGGAATTATTGGTAATAGAGTTTATTAAGAAAGAAAAACAATGATATATATATAAATGAGTGTTCAAAAGACATTTGATGATACTGTTAGAGCCTTAGAGAAAGTGTTTGGATCAGGCATGAAAACAAACATTCAGTTGATTGAAATAGCAAAACACGTGTTTCCTATACTGGGTAACAAAGTATTCAGAAATGCTGAATATCAATTTCAAAAAATGGGTGGAAAATATTCTGTTATGAACACGGATAACGCCAAAGGGATTCACTGGGTCAGTACATTTCAACGAGGCAAGAACATATATGTGTTTGATTCTTTTGGTAGGCCTACTAAACAACTCATACCCGAATTCTATAAGCGTGCTGTAAAAGCTGGATATACCATTATTGATACAGATTATGATGTCGACCAAAAAGATGAACAATTAGATTGTGGCATTAGATCTCTCGCATGGTGCATAATCGCATTTCATAAAGGTATCAAGTTCGCATTGAAAATCTAACCATACATATTACGTTATACATAACATAACAAACTGAATATACAATAGCATATCTATTGTATACTCAAACAAAACACTCGCAGTGTGTCAAACTGAAAAAAAATATCCCAATTTTCTCGAGAATCCACTACCACACTTGAAAAATTCCTACTGACTCAAATTAGCCTTGAGCACAGGTCTTATGAGCTGAAAATAACAATGCCGCGAGCCGAGAAGCCGAGAAAAAGACCGTGAAAATGAGAGAAATTTTGCGCAATCCGACCGTTCGAATGACCGTTAAGGCCCGAAAAGAAAATCGGATTTCCAGCTAGGTAGGAGGATTCACTATAATTTTCAAAAATGCTGTCGACCAGTCGTTGTTGTTGTGGTTGTCATGAAAGTGTTTGTTGTTAGGCACAGGCTACGGACACACCAACCATTCTTAGATGAACAACAGCCTCAAGTACGCCATTGTTCTTATGTATGTTCATTCTTGATATATACGTTGTTGTTGTAGGTATCAACAACTATGGGCGACTATGTTTATATGCTTGTCCAATGCTTTTGCTTTGTTAAAACAATTTAATTATTTCACAATGCGAACAAGCGTCATGTTTTGTTAGGATGGGGGCGAATCATAAAATATACAACTTATTTATTCATTATTATTGTTTGTTATTTTGTTTGTTATTTTGTTAAGCCCTTTGTTATTCACCTAAATAATCTAATTT
>Ga0214923_10003032_pt1 | contig 21492 bp, 18 predicted proteins | sample LL1510_MetaG_FD_177993 | JGI IMG/M metagenome (GOLD analysis project Ga0214923, IMG submission 177993) | Freshwater microbial communities from Lake Lanier, Atlanta, Georgia, United States - LL-1510 | ecosystem: Environmental > Aquatic > Freshwater > Lake | place: USA: Georgia | collected...
ATAAGCATATTTTACAATATAGAATATAATAAACTTCCTTTATAACTTCCTTTTATACTTATCTATCAAACTTGCACACAATGAATAATTCTATTGTTTAAAAATTAAAGCTTCTATTAACATCATTTTATTAGTAGATTCTTTTTTTAAAGCATCAGTCTCTTTTTTATGCACATTTTTTAATTCATTAATTTCTTTCTCAAACAAAAGTTTCATTTCTTCTATTTTTTCTTCATATTCTTTTTCAATTGTTTTTTTTAATTCGCATATTTGTTTTTGTTTACATGTCTTATAATGAACTTTAAGATTACTGTTTTGAGATAACTGTTTTTTACAAAATTCGCAAATAAAAGATTTTGACAGGTTCATGTTTTCTTTATTTAACTGTTCTTGTATTTTAATACAATATTTAGCTTTTTTTATATGAGTCTTTAAAAAAGTCTCATTTTTAAATTCATGATGACAATATTTACATTCATACATATTTACAGTAAATAAATGTGTCTTTAACTTATTTTTAAAACATTGATGTATTAAACATATTGATGAAAAAATCATCAAAGTGATGATTTTTTCATCAACCAAAGAGAAGAAGACACATCACTTACTTCTTCTCCAAAACCTTGCCAAATATAAAAAACAAATTTCAAATAATTTTACACGGGAGCCTTACAAGGAACCTATTGGTCACTTAAGGTCAGTGTTTGACGATATGAAATTTTTAAAAAGAGTAAAGATGAGTGGTGATAAAACAAAGCTATTCAATGATTTGATGATTTTTAAATTATATTTGGATTAGTGGCGCACATTGTAGTTTCTAAGGAACCTATGGTTCCGTCGAGGGTCTTTGACCTCCTTGAGACCCCTTGAGATTCTTCTATTTTTTTATTAGCATCGTCAAGAATATGTGAAAGTTGACCAAATTGTCTAATATGATCTTTAAAATAAGTATATATATGTTTTCTAAATCTGCTTTCATTTTTATAAAAAAGTATTTTTTCGGAGAAAGTTATACTAGAATGTTGATCATATTCTTGAGAATTTGCAAATTGTGTTGCATATTTAATTATATATTCTTTAAGTGTTTCAGAGTTGATAAATTTATTAAAAAGAGTTATATCCGTGATTATTGTTGGTTGACCATTTTTATTATCTATAATTTTAAGTTTATCTCTAGCATCATCGCAAATTTCAATTCTAAGGATTCCTAATTCATCTGTAAAAAAATCAATGAGAAGTTGTCTTCCTGCAAATTTACCTTTTATGAATAAATCATATGTAAGTTTTTCTTCAACAATTTTATCAAAACGTTCTTGAGAAAAATCAATACTTCCATATTGATTATTATTAATAACTTGAATATTAGTTGTATTATTTATTGACTTATTTATTGATTTAGGTTCATTTAGTTTTTTAAGTTGTGATTTAAGATCATTAATTAGAAGAGATTTATATTTTAATTCGGCTTCTAATTTAGCTTTAGTCACAATCATTTTATTATTAGATTCTTGTTTAATAGAGTCAATCTCTTTTTGATGCGAACTCTTGAGTTCATTGATTTTATGTTCATATTCATTTATAATTGAATTTTTTATATCTTGTATTTTTTTATCTTGACAAGAATTCAAATGAGTTTTAAGATTACCAGCTTGACTAAATTTTTTATTGCAAAATTCACATGAGAAAGTCTTTTCTTCTACTTTTACATTATTTAAAATGGATTCTTGTATTTTTAAACAATACTTTGCTGATTTAGTATGAGACTTTAATAGATAGTCATTTTTAAATTCAGATGAACAAAAATTACATATTGGCATTTTATACTTTAATAAAGTATTATTTATATATTTTTTTTAATTTTTAAATGTTTTTTTTAAAAATTAATGATTTTTTTTAATTTTTAAAGTTGATTAAAAAAAATCAGAGAAGAAGACACTTCACTCACTTCTTCTCTAAAGCCTAGCCAAATATAAAAATCAAATTTCAAATACTTTTAAAAATGAGTTTTTTTGAACTTCTACTTCTCTATATTTTTTTATTGTATAATTGTAAAATGATATTATACGTTTATTTATACCTATAAAACTGTCTTTTTTACATACTATAAAGACCTATATTGTATCTAAATAGAACGTATAAAATATGTTAATTAAAAATAATTTTATAATTTAAGTAAAAAATTATAAAACGAAAGAATTTGTGTGTGTGTGTTTTTTTTCCTAGTTAAAAAAAGTTTTCAAGGATCGTAGTTTAGAAAATTCTTATCAACTTTTAGTATTTATATTTTTTCTAATATTTTCAATTACTTCTTATTTAAAGCCTAGCCAAATATAAAAATCAAATTTTAAATACGTTTACACGGGAGACCTAGGCCCGTTGAGTTTTTTTAAATAAAGTAATTATTTTCTAAAAGTAAATTAGTAAAATCATCAAAATCTTTTAAAGACATATTATGACAACTTATAAGTTTATTATAATCAATTTGTCCTCTATGACATGGATCTCCAAGATAATTACAATGTGTAAAAACTTGACCTTCTATATTGATAACTTTTAAATCTTTAGTTTTACGAACTAAATATGATATTGCAATATCACAAGCTCCTTTAAAATATTCTATTTTATTTTCTTCACAAAATAAAATCCAATTATCCATAAACATTTCAAGATAATTGTAAATTAATGATAAACATTTATTAGAAATAATAAATCCTGGTCCTCCTGAATGAAAATATACACTAGTTGATCCAAGATGTCTATTATCTCCATGTCCTCCTATATACAAGTTTTCATTAGAATCAAATCCTTTTATAAATAAATCTAATTTTTTTACATTCAAATAAGTATCTGTTCCAATACACATTATAAATTTTGAAGGATAATTTTCATAAACATATTTTAAACCTAAAAACTGCTTATAAGAGGCTGATAAGTAATCATTTTTAATATTTTTTAAATTTATATACTGTTCACCAATTAAATCTGTTTTTTCTTCTCCTAAAAAGTAAAGAAGTTTTATATTGCTATACTCTTCTAAAACTTTTACATACGTTTCATTCATCTTTTTAATTTGGTCTCTATATTTTTGAACCGTATCACATGCATACACACAAATTATTAGATCTAGCATTTTTATTAAAATAAACTTTATTTAAATTTTATTTTTGTATAATTAATATCTATATTTATTAAGAATTTCCATAGGAATATACTGCAACGTTCTTAAATAAGTTGCATCCAAATTAATCTTAGGCGCTATTTCCGGATTATAGTTATATGCTTCTATCCATCTATATACACAAATACACCAAGAATCTCCTTCTTCAAGTCCTGGAAAATATGTAGAAGGTGTAATAAGATCATTTCCTCTACTTTTTGTAAATTCTAAAAATTTATTTGTTATCCTTGCACAAACAATATGAGTCCCTATATCGTTTTCATCTGTCTCACAATATCCATTTCTTTTCCATCCTGTCATTTTTTTTATTCCACAAACTTGCAATGGTCTTCCATAAACATTTAATAAAGTTGATCGATTCATTTTATTTATATAAATTATTTTTTCAAATTATTAATTGAGTTTTATTTTATTTTTTTATATTTTTGTAAAATATAAAAATGAGTCAACTTAATGAGAGTCCATTTAATGATTCAACAGAATGTAATATTTGTGTTGCTTCATTTAATAAGTCAACAAATAAAAAAGTTGAATGTCCTTATTGCAAATTCCAAGTTTGTCAATCATGTGTCAAAACTATGATGATTGAAAATGGTGAAATTTGTCAAAATCCTGATTGTAAAAAACCTTGGAGTAGAGAATTCATCAAAGACAATGTGACAAAGACTTGGTTTGATACCATTTACAAAGAAAAAAGAAAAGATCAATTCTTTGAAATGGAAAAAACTCTTTTACAAACAGCTATTCCTATTATTAAAGCGGATCAATACAAAAAGAAAACTCAACAAGAAATTGAAGATCTTAATCAAAAAATTAAAGATCTTGAAATTCGTAAAAGAGAATTAAACTTTGAATTAGAACACAATGTGAATAGAATAAGACAAGGATTAGATGTTGAAGAAGTTGACCACAAAAATGAAGAAAAAACCGAACATATAGACAATCAACGTAAATTTATAAGAGGATGTCCAACAAAAGATTGCAGAGGATTTTTATCAACGCAATGGAAATGCGAGTTGTGCGATACTTGGGTTTGTAAGGATTGTTTAGAGATTAAAACTAAAAAAGATGATGATGACCATAAATGCAATCCAGATAATATTGAAACCGCAAAAATGTTATTAAAAGATAGTAAGCCTTGTCCACATTGCGGAGCAAGAATCCATCGTATTGAAGGTTGTAATGCGATGTTTTGTGTTCAATGCAAGACTTGTTTTGATTACAAAACAGGAAAAATTCAAAAATCAAATTCAAATCCGCATTTTCATTTCTGGGCAAGTCAAAATGGAATTAATCAAGGAAATATAGAAGTTAATAGAACAGGTATTTGTGGATTAAATTTAGGACAAATTCAAACAAGTCTTTATAACAATATGAATTGTAAAAAATTTTCTAAACAAATTAATGATTTTTTAAATAAGATAGCTCACTATAATGTTTCAATAAGACATATAACAGAAATTATTTATCCAACTTTATTAACTTTACAAAATACTCAAGACCAAGAAAATAATAAATTTATGAACTTGAGAATAAAATTTTTATCGAATGAAATTGATGAGAAAGAATGGAAACGTCAATTATTTATTTTGAATAAAAAGTTAGAATATGATACAAATATATATAATTTATATGAAGTTTTAGTTCATGTTTGGGTAACAAATTTACAAAACCTTCAACATGTTAAAACACAAAAAGAGTTTGATGAGTATATGAATAATATTGAAAATATAGTCCATTATTTTAATGATAATTCTAAAAAGTTAGCAAGAGATTTTGGATATACAAGTTATCATTATATTCAATATAATCTTAATGGAAAAGTTTATCTTGCAAGAAGAGCAAGAGTTCTCCAAATAAATGGACATTATAGACATATAAGAGATAAATATACATCTGAAGAAGAAAAAGACCTTTTTCTTTATTTTTTAAAGAAAAGAATTTCGGATGAAAAGAAGACCATGAAAAAAGAGTGTGATGAAGTTCAGTTTGATGAAGATTCAAACGATGAAGAAAGTCCATAAGGGTAGAATAAAAAGAATAATTAATTCTTAATTTTTTGATTAAGAATTAATTATTTAATCTTTAATGAGAATCATTATAAAACTTGCAATATCCAATTATTCCTAAAATAGAAAGTGTAGACCAACCTGTAAAATAATAGAATAATGCAATTCCTCCAAGAACTAACAAGCTTGTTGAATCGGATAACATGTTACTCATACCTACTAAACCATTCAATCCTTTGTAAATGAAGAGTTGTTTTTTACAATAAAGATAATTATCTTTATGTTTAAGAGACTTGAAAATTTCTGCATATTTTTCATATACTTTAATAAGTAATTCAAGTTGTTTTTCTTGTTTAGAACGAGAAGCGATTTGACTTATAGCTTGAGTCATTTGTAATGTATGATAAGCAACTTCATTTGCAGACATTTTTAATGATAATAAATATATAACTTGTATATTTATTTCTTTAAAACTCAATTAATATTTGATTTTTGTCTTATTATATAGATAGAATTAAATAATGAATCAGTCATTAAATATAACATTAGAAAAAACATTAGAATTTATTCCTTTGGAAGAAGAGGAACAATTGTTAAGAAGTGAGAGCGAATATAAGTTGATGCATGAACAGTTAAGCGAATTGCAAAAGTCATTTCAAATTTTGAATACAATTGTAGAAACCCAAGAAGAAGATATAGAATCTATTCATGAGAGGATAGAAGAGACAGCAAGAAGCGTTAAACAATCCGAACAAGAATTAATTAAAGCAGAAGAAAGTAAATTGACTCAACGATTTACCAATATGTCATTGGGAGTTTTGTGTGTTGGAATATTAGATATTATGGTTCCATCAAGTGGGATTTTGATAGGAACAATTATTGGGGCCTTCGCAGGTCTTTTATATTCTTTTAAATAATAACTTATAAATTAAAGATAAATTATTATTTTTTATTTATTTTGTAATTTTTTTTCTTTTAATTTTTGAATTCTTTCATAATCTTCTTTAAATATATCAATTTTACTTAATTTTTTTTCATAATGTTCTTTATTTTGACCTTGTTTTATTTTATCCCAGAATGGTCCTATGTTAAAAGTTATATCTTGATACTCATATGTTTCGTTTTGTTTAGGAACTCTATTTAACTCGATTAAAGCTTGTATTTTTTGATCAATGGATAACTCACTTTTTTCTTCTTTTTCTTCTTTTAATTTTTTATTTCTTTCGTAGTCTTCTTTAAATATATCAATTTTACTTAAAATTTTATTATATCGTTCTTTACATTGACCTTGTTTTATACTATCCCAGAATATTCCCATTTTAAAAGTTATACCCAGATATTCGTATTTTTCTAATCTTTTAGGAACTCTATTTAATTTGATTAAAGCTTGTATTTTTTGATCTACTGATAACTCACTTTTTTCTTTTTTTTCTTCTTTTAATTTTTGAATTCTTTCGTAGTCTTCTTTAAATATATCAATTTTACTTAATTTTTTTTCATATTGTTCTTTGTTGTGTCCTTGTTTTATACCATTCCAGAATATTCCTATGTTAAAAGTTATATCTTGATACTCATATGTTTCGTTTTGTTTAGGAACTCTATTTAAAACAATTAAAGCTTGTATTTTTTGATCTACTGTTAACTTACTTTTTTCTTCTTTTAATTTTTGAATTCTTTCATAGTCTTCTTTAAATATATGAATTTTACTTAAAAATTTCTCATACTGTTCTTTATTTTGACCTTGTTTTATATTAACCCAGAATGTTCCTATTTTAAAAGTTACACCTTGATATTCATATTCTTCATTTTGTTTAGGGATCCTATTTAATTCAATCAATGCTTGTATTTTTTGTTCTACAGTCAATAAACATTTTCCTAAACTATTATATATTTGTTCATATCTAAACTGGATTTCCTCCTCTTTACTATCTTCCTCTTCATTTGTTGTAATATTTATATAACCTCCTTGTCTTTTACTTTGATATGATTTCATAATTCTTCGATCATTATTTGCTAATACTTTCAAAAATTGCGATATATTTTTTTCATCATCCGATGTTGAATATGGTAAAATAACATTAGCTAGTTTCTTTGTTGGATGTAACCGTAAAGCTCTTCCTATCACTTGTATAATCTTAGTTTGACTAGACGGTAAATGTAAAAATAAAACTCCTCTTGTGATTGGCGCGTCAAATCCTTCAGTTAATGTTTCTACATTAACTAAGAACGGAATTTCTCCATTCTTATATCTTTTTAATATATCATTTCTTTTCTTTTTAGGTGTATTACAATCAATATATTCGCTCAAGTTCTCATCACTGTTCAATAATTGATTGAATTCTTTTCCTTCTTTTTGACTATTGCAATACACAATTATATATCTAAAATGATTGATTAAATATTCTTTTATATTCCTATTTGTTGGATCTGTATTAAATATTGGAACATGAATTGTATAATCGCATAAATATTCTTTTTCAATCATATCTCTAATATCTTTCTTGTAAAATTCAAATCCATTTTGTTCATCTATCGTTGCAGATAATAATACCATCGGTTTTTTAATAGATTTAATTTTGTCTGCATAAGATAAAGTTTTATCTTTATTCATTTTGTCGTCGGATTCATAAATATATGGTCTAAAAATATGATGAGCCTCATCGACATAGACTTTATGAAATTGGTCTATATGTTCTAAAACAACATCTATAGAATTATAAACACAAATAGTAATAAGACACTCTTGATTAAATGTTGATTTTCCATCACCGATAGTTTGAATCTCTTTTTTATTAATACTTGAAAATTTTATAATCTCTTCTTTAACTTGTTCCATTAAGATAATTCTAGGAACTAAAACTAAATATTTCTTAGAGTATTCAAATGATTTAATCATAATTATATTTTTTCCACATCCGGTTGGAATACAAATGATAATATTTGGTTTTTGTTTTATTAATTCGATTGCTTCTATTTGATAATCTCTTAATTGGATTTGGTTAGATATTGTTGAAATAGGAACTTCAAAGAGATCTTTGACATCCGACGGACACAAAGTGTTCTTGATAGGAGGATTTAAGAGTAATTCTTGACAAAAAATTTCAAATTCTTTTAGACAATATGTTTTATCAATGAATAGAGAGGATTTCTCTAACAAGTTCTTAGACAGTTTACAATCTTGATTTCTAGTAATGATCAATTTGTCCCATCTAATAATTTTTTTATTTACTTCTTTTGAGAAAATAGTATCGCTAGCAAAGAAAGTTGAACATTCTTTCCAAGTTAAACTATTTTTACGAAGTTTAGCTTGCACAATGGTGTCTCTTAAATTACAAGCATCAATTCCGGTATCAGTTCTGCTCATACAATTGTCTTCTTTAAAAGAAGGATCTATATCCGCATAATGAATAAAAGTATCATTAAGTTCTTCTGACAGTCTAATGCAAGAATACCATTCAAAAGGTAATGCTAATTTATAAAAATTTGTAAAGTCAATATTTTTTACATGTTCATAGATATAAATTTTATATAGATCTATAGAATTCATTTTTAATTTTCAAAAAAGATAATTATAAACTCAGTTAATGACTTTACAAAATAGTAAAAAAATAAAATATTTTTATAGATTAGGTATGATAATTTTTAAAATAAAAAATAAAAAATAAAGTATTTGTATAAGTAATATAAAAATGGGGAATAAAAATTCTAGACAGAATACAATACCTGTAAATAATAATACAGAAATTATTCAACAACCAAAAATAGTTGGATCAACAGAAAGTAACCCCCCGGTGCAATCTACTTCTATAAAACCAGTTGAGGATCGATGTATAAATTGTCCAGCTGGCCCAAAGGGAGAAAAAGGAGATCCCTTTACTTATAATGATTTTACCGCAGAAGAGTTAATGGGGTTGGTTGGACCTCGAGGAGAACAAGGTTCACCTTTTACATTTCAAGATTTCACAACTGATCAATTGGAAAGTTTACGAGGACCTATTGGACCTCGTGGAGAACAAGGTATAAAAGGCGATAGAGGTGATGTTGGAAGACCCTTCTTATACGGCGACTTTTCAACTGATCAATTAGAAAGTTTACGAGGACCTATTGGACCTCGTGGAGAACAAGGTGAAAAAGGAGAGAGAGGTGATGTAGGAAGACCTTTCTTATATAGCGACTTTTCAACTGATCAATTAGAAAGTTTACGAGGACCTATTGGACCTCGTGGAGAACAAGGTGAAAAAGGAGAGAGAGGTGATGTAGGAAGACCTTTCTTATATAGCGACTTTTCAACTGATCAATTAGAAAGTTTACGAGGACCTATTGGACCTCGTGGAGAACAAGGTATGAAAGGCGATAAAGGAGAGAGAGGTGATGTTGGAAGACCTTTCTTATATAGCGACTTTTCAACTGATCAATTAGAAAGTTTACGAGGACCTATTGGACCTCGTGGAGAACAAGGTATGAAAGGCGATAAAGGAGAGAGAGGAGATGTTGGAAGACCTTTTTTATATACCGACTTCTCAACTGATCAATTAGAAAGTTTACGAGGACCTATTGGACCTCGTGGAGAACAAGGTATGAAAGGAGAACAAGGTCAAAGAGGAAACCCATTTACATATCAAGACTTCACTCAGGATCAATTAGAATCTTTAAGAGGTCCGCCAGGTTATAAAGGTGAACAAGGACTTCGCGGAGAACAAGGATTAAAAGGTGATAAAGGTGAACAAGGACTTCGCGGAGAACAAGGATTAAAAGGTGATAAAGGCGATATAGGACCTCGCGGAGAACAAGGGTTAAAAGGTGATAGAGGAGATGTAGGTTCTAGAGGAAATCCTTTTATATATCAAGACTTTACTCAGGATCAATTAGAATCGCTAAGAGGTCCTCCAGGTTATAAAGGAGAACAAGGGTTAAAAGGTGATAAAGGAGATGTAGGTCCAAGAGGAAATCCTTTTACATATCGAGACTTCACTCAGGATCAATTACTTTCTTTAAAAGGTCCTCCAGGAGAAAAAGGAGAACAAGGATTAAAAGGTGATAAAGGAGATGTAGGCCCAAGAGGAAATCCTTTTACATATCAAGACTTTACTCAGGATCAATTACTTTCTTTAAAAGGTGAGAAAGGTGCTCCTTTCACATTTAATGATTTTACTCAACAGCAATTATTATCATTAAAAGGTCCAACGGGTCCATCTGCTTCTATATCTAATTTAGAAAATCAAACATTCTATTGCGATCCTAGTTTAGACTATTGTGTTATGAAGAAACAAGGATTTACTAATAATTTAAATATAGGAATCTTGCCAGGAGCACAAAATCCAAATTATGGATTTCAAGTTGGTGTTCCTTCTTACTTTAATAAAAATGTCGTATATGATAATACAACAGGAGTAAACGTTAAAGATTGGAATATTCAACAAGATCCAGTTACAGGAAAACTATGTTTTAAAAAACAAAATGCAACAAAGAGATTTTGTATAGATTCAGTTACATACGGTATGACAACTTAAATCTAAGTTAAAGAAATATTTGTAGCTAAATATGATGAGTAAGGATGTTTTAAGCGGATATTTATATATATTATACAATGATATATATAAATCATATGGTCCAAATGTTTATAAGGTTGGAAGATCTGTGAATTTAAAAAATAGAATGAATAGTTACACCACTCCTTTTTTAGATAAATCTAAGTATCTATATACATCTAGAAAATTTGAAGATTCAGTCAAAGCAGAACGTGTTTTATTTTACATTATTAGATCTTATCGTATAAAAGATCAAAGAGAGTTTTTTAATCTTCCTCTAGACTCTATCATAAAGTCAATCAATAGATTAGAAAATCTTAAGGATCATACAATTAGTAGGCTTTATTCTAATATTATACATAATGTTTGTTCAAATAGAATGATTAACAATATAGAATCCGATGAAGATTATTATGATACTATTGTAAAAGATTTATCGAGTATAGATGAATATCTCAATCAGTTTAGATTTAATCCAAAAAATCCAGAACTATATAAAAATTTAGGATATGTTCCTAGCGAAGAAAAAGAATTTAATATTCTTATAATTAAAGCTGACTATGATCATCTTTCAGAGGAGATCGAAACATTAAGTATAAACTAATAATTTATAATTTAAACAATAGTAAAGGTAGTTATAGTAATAAATGATATGTTTTTTAAATCGCCTCTTATTTAGTTTTACAAATATACTTACTTCTCCTATTGGATATTTAGTAAGTATGTTTATGTATAATTATATTAAATATCTTATTTTTGTAATGAATACCAATATTATTATAACATTAAGTATTATAAATTTATTTAGATGTTCAATAAAAAAGTTTCTTGTAACTTGTGGAGGAATATATTTACAATATTTATGTTATGAACATTATACAATAATTCCAACGACGTTCTTTTTTATTAATTATGTCATTATAACGATGTTTTTGAGTCATTTTCAATCAGTATGGTTAGAAGCAACTAAAGATAATTCTTTATCATATTATAAAGCAAAACGTTCATTTGAAAATTTACACAATTACTTGGTTAATATGGCTTTATTTCCATATATAATCATTACAATAAGATGGATAACCAAACATTAACTGACTTTATCAATTTAAAGAAATAGAATATAATTGTATATAATAATGTCTATTTTCACAATCGAAGGAAATATAGGGTCAGGTAAAACAACACTTCTTGCGGAACTTCAATCCCTTAAATTTGAAAAAGATCATATATTAGTCTTTGAACAAGTTAAAGAATGGAGTGAATTAAAAGATGATAAAGAGCAAGATATTTTAAGTCTTTTCTATCAAGATAAACAAAAGTATAGTTATATGTTTCAATCTTATGTTTTATTTTCTAGACTTCATCATATGTTAGATACATTAGAAAAAAATCCCGATAAGATTATTATTTGTGAACGTTGTCACTTGACTGATCTATATGTGTTTGCAAAGTCTCTTAATGAACTTAAAGACTTAAATGAAATAGAATGGAAGGTTTATAATATGTGGCATAAAAAACTTAAAGAGATGTTACGTATTAGACTTTCTGGGGCGATCTATATTAGAACTTCTCCAGAAGTTTGTCACGAACGCATTAACAAACGTAATAGATCTGCTGAGAATGGAATCCCTTTAAATTATCTTACACTCCTACATGAAAAACATGATAATTGGCTCAAAGTGCGTCCAGTTAGAAGGGAGGACGTTAGTTGGTACAGCCTTCACGAAGACTTTACAACACCCGTATTAGAACTTAATGGCGATATAGATATATGGGATTATGAACAACGTCAAGAACAAAAGAATAAGATTGTTAAGTTTATTAATTATGAACATAAAGCTATGCATTAATTAAAACCGATTAATTAATTCTTTATAAAAAGAATTAATTAATTAATCATCAAAACTAAAAATCAGATTTTATAAAATTTATAAAATCGACAAATTCTGATTAAATTATTTTAAAACTACATTCTCTTATAAACTTTCATACAAATCTATTACATTCATTATAACATCCGCTATTTCTGTTTGCGACATTCCCGTTGTATATTTTGGATCAATCATTGACTGTATATCATTTATAAGATCAGGATCAACTGATGACCCATCCGGACTCTTTATATCTTGAAACATCTCTCGAGGATATTGTTGTAAAATATCCACAATCTGACTCTTCAAATCTTCTTGCTCATTTCTAAACTCTTCTTCCCAATTAAACTCCACTTTCTCTATCACTTGCGGCTCTTTCTTTTTAAAATATTCTTTAAGATACTCTATTAATATCTTTTTATCATGATTTGTAATCTTATCAAGATTGTAATCTAAATAGGGTAAATAATAATCTATTGAATCTTCCGATCTTAATCCTAACAATCCTATCACTTTATCAAAAATACCAAATATTATATTCTTATTCAATTGTATATGCAACCTTTCTATCTCTGTCTTTAAATACTCTATATACTCAAATTTAGCCTTTCTAACCAACTCTATCAGTTCCTCTCGTGTTATAAAATTATAATCTACATCCGATATCTTACTTAACACAAATTGATCATCTAATTCACTCACTTGTTTAATACTTACATTAAGACTATACCCTTTATATGTTAAATCCCGTAAGATTGATTTCATGATTGATAAAATTTCAATTCTATATATAAATAGTCTTGCAACATTATCTACAAATGAATGTAATTGTTCTAATGAAATTAACTCTGAATTAATATTTTGAATATTATCTATGATCTCCTCAATTTTAATTTGACGTAATAATTCTATCTGATAACTATTTGCCTCCAAACTTCCATCCGACTGAGATTTAAATTCCTCTTCTAAAAATTCTTCTATCTCTTTTTGTAATAATTCTTCATAAATCCTTCTCTCTAATATAATTGATTGCTCTTCTATTTCTCTCGCACTTTGATCTTGCTTCATTGTTTCATTCAAAAGTTCATTAACAATTTCTAACTCTTTCATTATATCTTCTTCTTCCTTTTGTTCTAATGCATTTTCAACAATCATCGTTCGTTTAGATTTTCTTGTTACTGACATCTCTGTCAATGATTCTTCAAGATCTTCCAAATCCTCATCTCTCGATGTCATTTTTCTCTTTGGACGACTCATTACAGGTTGCTCTATTTCTTTTACTGTATTCATAATAACATCTAATTTATCTTGTAAAAACGCTTTTTTATGTATTTCCGGCTCTTCAATTGCTATCTTTTTCTTATATTTTTTCTCTTTTACATCAAATGGAGGACAATCCTTTGAAATAGTGATTAACTCAAATTCTAAATACTCTTCATTCATATCATGTTGTAAAATTGTATCCCAAGAAAATACCTCCGTAAAAAATAAAGGCATTGTTTCTACTTCCATCAACTTACAAAACTTTTGTAAAAGTAAATACTCATTTGTCGGGGTCGATTCTGAATTTGTTAGACTCATTATAGTTAACGAATCTACATAGTTTTTAAAATTTAATAAAATTGCATTTGTTATATTTTTATTACTAAAGATTACATTTTCAACATACTTCTTGTTATGCTCCATTTGATAAACTCCATACATATCATAAATCTCTTTAATCTTATTCTTAATACTAATATCTAACCACTCGATTTTATCTATCCCATTAGACTCTGTATTAGTATTAGAAAACAATCTTAAAAGAGTTTGTCTACACTCTTCAAACAACAATCTTGCATAAATATAAAATTGCGGATTAATATAAATTATATACACTCCTTCTCTTGTAATCATAATTGGAAGAATGGTATGACAATATTTTTGATCAAATCCATTTTTTAATGTAGATGCTAGAAAATCATTTATAGTCTTTTTTATAAGATTGTAATTATCTATTTGAGACCTCATATGAACATAACTTATTTTTTTAAGAGACTCGTTTACCTCTTTATCATTTGTTCTATTTTTTAGAACATTTAATGGACCATCTTTCACTAAATCCCAATGACCAATTCTTACAACTCCATTCTCTCTAATTGAAAGAAATTCATTTGGACTAATTACAACTTGAAATTTACATATATGAGACATTAAAAATGTTTTAACCATTTCATTTCTCTTATTTAAAATATCTTGCAATCCTAATTGACACTTTGTAAGTTGTTCTGTTGACTCATCAACTGCGGCTATAGTAATTTGAACTTTTAATAAAGAGTGTTGCTCATAAACTTTTATTGAATCAAACATATAACATATCTTATTCAATATTTTAAGAATTGACTCAAACTTATTATCATTTATGAAAGGAGAAAGATAAAGATGACAAGTTGGACCTTTAATAGCCATTTTTAAAGTATCTTCTATATTTTGTTCTACATTGGGATTGTTAAAAAAGTTATCAAATAATAAAAAAAGATGACGAGTTCCCATTTCATCATAGTATGGTATGAAAAATGAAGGAGAATTACTTGTTAAATTTGCATAAAATTTATACAAATTACCATTAAAATTATATATCTCTATACTGTCCAATAGAGGATTTGGCAAACTCATAATTCCAAGATTAGGACTACTCTTTTTTAAAAATTGAATCATATCCGGTATTTGAGAATTACTTGAAAACTTATTAATATTAGAATATAAATTTTCCACCAATAAAAAGATATAATCGCTTTGAAGAGTATTCAAAAATCTTAATGAACATACCTCTTCTCTCAGATGCGATGCACTTGGATCTTTATAACACTTATGTAAAAGAAATATTTTTAAATCATTCAAATAAACTTGGAATTGAGTTTGATTAACAGGTTGTTCCATAATTAAACTTCTTGATGGTTTATTAATAGAGATTAGATTTAATGTATAGCTGTTTACATTTTGATCAAATGATATATTTTCTGGAACAAAACCAAATCGTGAATAAAATCGTATTAGTTTTATCCAATTATTTGGTTCTGTTGTTGGTAATAACAAATCAAGTTTGAAGTCTAATTGATTTATATTTAATAAAGTTTTTATCAAATTAGTTGCAATACCATGTTTTCTAAATTGAGGAAGCGTCGCCACATTTTGAATTGTTAATATAGATGGAGTTACGGTTATGTCTTCTTTAACAAATAAACACCCCGATATCACTTCCTCTCCAAGCGTTAAAGACGTCGAAGAATAAAAAATATGATATATGCAATTGTCACTTTCATCCATTAGAGTTTGTAAATGACGTTCGGTGAATGATATTGAAAAGGATTGAAAAAATAAGTTACTAAGAGAATTCATAATTTTCATAGCCCAATCGTGCTGACTATCTGAAATATCTTGTTCGACGTTATAGTCAATATTCATTTTTTCTTTCAAAAAGTTTGTTGTCGAATCTCTGAAATATGATATAAATTTAAAATGGGAGTCAATATCAAGTTGATTAAAAACAAACGATTCAACTGCGGTTAGTATATCTTTACGTTGGGTATAGATCTCTGAGTTTTGTATATAAACATTTTCATTTTTTAAACAAAAGATTTTTTCAATCAACTTATAGATAATAATCATTAATATATTTTTGAGTTTATTATAGTAGTATTCCATAAAGAGTTGAATTAACTCGAGTCGCTCTGCCTCTTTGAATGGAGATGTATCTGGTATAGAAATCTTTTGTTCAACAAGACTATTTATCGAGTCTACAAGTTCTTGTTTGTTTAAGGCTAGAAGTTGTATACCAATTTTATGAGTGGTTTCGATCAATTGATAAACCGTTAAGTTAGGATTAATATTGAATGAGGAAGTTGATTGAATGACAAATGCCTTAATCGAATTTTGAAACTCAACATTTTGAATAAGTTCTTGATAAGGAAAGTAAAGAGTTTGTCCATCAACAGTAAAAGGATATGAAGAAAGTTGAAGACACACAACATGAATTGTAGATAAAAGAGTGTCGAGAAGAGACTCATTCTTAATAATTTCTGATGGATCTTTTATCACTTGAAAAAGATTTTTAAACTCGTTTAAAGTATTTTTTCTAGATTTAATGATAAGCGTATTGACTTTAAAAACATATTGATAAAGTTTAAAAAGATTTAAATAATGAATATTTTTATCTAGATAATTTTCTGAATTAATATCGAGTCTCGTCATTATTATAAATAGTAGAAAAATAATATTTAAATTTATTAATAGATTAATTAATTGACTTTTTAGATAAAAAGTGTAGGTTTACAAAATGAAAAAAGTTGCAAAGATTATAGAAGTTGGGCTGAGAGATGGTCTTCAAACTCATCACAGAATTTTATCATCAAATGAAAAATTAAATATAATTGATCAACTCGTAAAATCGGGACTAAAAGAAATAGAGATTGCTAGTTTTGTAAATCCAAAACTTGTTCCTCAATTAGCTGACAGTAAACTAATTGTAAATTCTGTCTCTAAATATTGGGATGTGAACTTTAGCGGATTGGTTCCTAATGAAAGAGGATATCAAGAAATGATATCTTGCAAATCTGGAACTTTTAATCCATTAAAAGAGATTGTTATGTTTGTAAGTGTAAGCGATACATTTAATAAAAAAAATATTAATACCGATAAGAAAAATGCTTTTGAAAAATTTAAAAAGATTAGCGAACTTGCAAGAAGAGATGGATTAAAGATAAGAGGCAGTATTTCTTGTTGTTTTGATTGTCCATATGAAGGACAAATGAAAATACAGAATGTTGTAGATGTTGTGAAAATGTATAAAGATATAGGAGTTGATCGAATTGACATAGCCGATACAATTGGAAGCGGAAGTGGATTTAGAATGCTGATATTATTAGATGAGATATTAAAAGAAATGCATCCAGAAAAAATAACCGGACATTTTCATGATACACATAATACAGCTTTAGGATTAGTAGAAGCAAGTTTGATGCATAACGTAAACACATTTCATAGCAGTATAAGCGGACTTGGAGGATGTCCATTTAGCAGTAAAAGAGTAGGAAATTTGTCAACGGAGAAGTTGGTCGAATACTTACATTTAAGAGGATACCAAACGGGAGTTAGATTGGAAGAAATACAAAAAATAAAGATTAATTAAACACATTGATAAATTATTATTTTTATACGGGAAAATACCCGTTAATAGAAATAATAATTAGTAAACTAAATAATTATAAGCATGATATCCTAATGCTCCAAAAGCTAACAACAATAACATTTCAAAGTATTTTCTCTCTGTTTCTTTACAATTATATCCTATCCACATAAGCAATGGAAATACTAATAATAGATGAATCAAATTTACCCATTTCATTTTATTTGTTTCATCTACAGCTTTACTCAAATGATAAAACATCGCACCTAAAGAGACAAATATAATGATCGAACAAACAAATGTAGACAAATCTTTTCTTTTATTATATAATAAAAAAAAGATTGGAACTATTACAAATATATGTAATAAATTTATAACTTTATGATCCATTATTATTAATCATAATATATTTTTTGTTTTATTTTAATTTTATTTATTAATAGAAATGTCTCAAAAGATTATTCAAATTGGATGTGGTTCGGTTGGAAGTTGCATGCTTGCTTTATATTTGCGCCACATTCCAAAATTTAACTTCTCTAACATTCACATCATCGATATGAGAAAAGACGTTATTGAAGAATGGTCTAAAAAGTTTCCAGAATATACATATCACCATCTTAAAGTTACAAAAGATAACTATATTAAACTTTTTACCTCAGGAGAACTTAAACTCAATAAAGGCGATCTCTTACTTGACCTTTCTTGGTATGTATCAACATTAGATGTAATGAAAATATGCTATCTTAATGGAGCCATGTATGTTAACACAGCAGTAGAAACTTGGGATGTAGATGACTGTAAACTTGAGGATAAAGCTTGTCAAACACTTTACACAAGAGCACAACAAATTGCTAATGATGTAAAATTCTGGAACCGGGGACCAACCTTCCGGAACCGAGATGAGATTCCAACTATGATTTTAACTCATGGTGCTAATCCTGGATGGGTAAGCCATGCTACTAAACTTGGTTTAGCAGATTGGGTTGAAGAGTTAGCAAAGAGTAATCCAAATGATAAAAAAATTCAAAAAGCAATGAAATACTTAGAAGTTAGAGATTATCCAAATGTTGCAAGAGTATTAAATGTTCAAGCTATTCATATTTCAGAAAAAGATACACAAATAAGTAATATCACAAGAAAGATTGAGGAATTTGCTAACACATGGTCTCCTGAAGGATTCGTTGAAGAAGCCGTAGCACCAGCCGAACTTGGTTGGGGAACTCATGAAACTCTTACTAAAGGTGTTCATAAATATTCAAAAGGTCCAAAGAATCAAGTTTATTTCGATACTATGGGTATGAATACACTTATTAGATCTCACGTTCCATCCGGTGATATTATAGGAATGGTTGTTAGACATGAAGAAGCATATAGTCTTTCTAAATATTTAACAGTTTTAGATGGTAGAAAAGTAGTTTATCGTCCAACCGTTCACTATGCATATCAATCATGTCCTGACAGCATTGCAAGTTTATATGAAGTTCAAGCTAATGGATATAAGCTTCCAACAAATGTTCGTTTGTTAAGAGATGATATCATAGAAGGACAAGATGAGTTAGGAGTCTTTATGTTAAGTAAAGATTATGGATGTTGGTGGATAGGAAGTTTATTAGATAATATCACAGCAAAGAAAATATTACCAGGATATTCTGCAACGGTTACACAAATTGCTCCAAGTGTTATGGCATCCGTATTGTATGCATTAAAATACAAGAATTTAGGAGTCATTCATCCAGAACAAATGGATGAATACGAGATCATGGATATGGTCTTGCCATATTTAGGAAAGTTTGTAAGTTATCCACTTGAATGGAAACCTAATGTTACAAATACAAGTCGGGATCCCATAGCCCGTAAATCTAAAGATTGGATTATTCAAAAATTATTAGTTTAATTAACTTTATTTAACACTATTAATTTATTACTAAATAGTAATAAATTAATTAATTAATTAATCTTAGATAGGACCTATGGAGGTCCATTATTCTAACTTGATTGCTTTGCTCATCATTTCTTTTTCAAACTTTAGAGCATCTTTATCAGGATAAACTCGTTTTGGATTAAATGCAGATATAAATAATCCTTTTATACTTCTACATCTACTTAATGCTACATAACCTTGTCCTGCTTCAAAAATACTATTTCCACAATCAATTTGAGCAAAATCTAAACTGGATCCTTGAACTTTGTGAGTAGTTGTTGCGAAAGCAAGTTCTAAAGGAATTGCAGATCTTTTTAAGATAGAGTTATCTTCTTCAACTTCAAAGTTATAAGTAACAATTTGAGTAAAAGGTTGATCTGGATTTTGACTTGTTGACACAAATTCTACAAGAGGATATTGTTTACCTGTAAGTTTATCTTTTTCTGTAAATCCAATCACAACTCCTCTGGACCCATTTACTAAACCATTTTGAACATCTAGATTAACAGTTAACATAACTTGTGCACCTTTTTTCAAACTAATCTTTCTAGGAATATTTGTATTTTGATCAAGGAATTGTGATTGTTTTTCACTACACATATATTTTACTTGATCTTGTTCTTTGAAATAATATTCATCTAAAGCTTCAAACTCAAACTCTTCCGAAACTAATTGTTTAACTGATTGAGAATTAATGTTTTCTACATCTTTTCTAAGAGAATACACAATAGTTGGATTGATACTTGTGTAACAATTTTTATTAGCATTTTTCTGAAACTCTTTATATTTTTCATGACAAGTTGCAAAAAGTTTAATATCATCTTCTGTCATTTCTCCAATTCTGACTCTTGTTAAAACATCAACCCAATATTGGTCGGTAAATCTAAATGCTTTTGTAAGAACAAAATATTGAAAATTTAATTCTTTCCAAACCGGACTTTTAAAACAAAAGTCATCATTTACTGGTGGAAGTTGCAACATATCTCCAGAACAAATAAGTTTGATACCGCCCATTGGTAAATTGTTTTTTCTAACATACTTTGCAATTGTGTCCATTACTTCAATATAGTTTGCACCAAGCATACTTATTTCATCTATAAGTAAATATTTTACGGACTTCCATCTTGCTCTATACTTGGCGGAGAGAGCAACTTTATCGCACATCTTTTTCAAAAACTTGTCAACATCATCTGGAATTTGAGCGGGAAGAATAAGACCCGTCCAACTATGGATTGTCCGGCCTTTGATATTAAAGGCAGACACTCCTGTTGTAGAAGTCAAAATGGCTTTTTCTTTTCTCTCTCTAAGGTGATCATAAACTTGAGAGAGAAGATAAGATTTGCCTGTTCCTCCAATTCCTGAGATATAAATATTATTTGTATCGTGAGTTAAACTAGCTAATATCGATGAAAGTCTTTTCGAGGATTCATCTTCTTGACTTTGAATTTGAGACATAATTATAAAAAGGTAAAGTAATAAGATAAAATCAATTAATGTTGTTAATTTGTTCAACATTTACACCGCATCGTTTTAGAAATTCAATACCATCTGTTTTTCTATATTCTGTTTCATAATAAACTTGTTTGACTCCCGCTGAATAGATTAATTTACTGCACTCTAAACATGGACCGTGCGTAATAAACACAATACTATTTTTTGATGACAAATTACTTCTACATATTTTTGATAACATGTTAGCTTCCGCATGAATGACATAAGGAAATGTGTTATTGTGTTCATCTTCACATTGATTGTCCCAACCTTCGGGTGTTCCATTATATCCGATAGATATGATTTGGGTTTCATTTTCATGGACACATA
>Ga0214923_10003033_pt1 | contig 21491 bp, 12 predicted proteins | sample LL1510_MetaG_FD_177993 | JGI IMG/M metagenome (GOLD analysis project Ga0214923, IMG submission 177993) | Freshwater microbial communities from Lake Lanier, Atlanta, Georgia, United States - LL-1510 | ecosystem: Environmental > Aquatic > Freshwater > Lake | place: USA: Georgia | collected...
CTTATACTGCTAACAGAAATTATATACACTATAATTACGATAAACCTTGCTTTTTCTTCTGTGTTAACAATAAATTTGGAAAAACTAACGCACAATAAATTAAAATCGGAAAAAATACATTTATTACATTTATTACATTTATGAAAAAAAATACAAATATATAATTATATATATGAGCTATATCCTTGATTATTTGAACTATTATAAAAATAATGAAACAATCGGTTTTGGTTTAGAACTACAAAATAATTATGAAATTACTGAATGTTCTAATATTACTGAATGTTATCAAATTACAAATGAATGTTGTAAAAATATAAATAAATTTAGACAATATGAACGAACAAAAGATAAAACTATTGTTGTTGGTTTAGAATTACCAAATCAAGAAGGTAAACTTATAAGATTCATTCCTAGAAATGTTCATATTATTACTAAACAATGATGACGCGATTACAACTATTTTCAAAAAAGTATACTTTTTTGAAAATTTATATTAAACCGAAACCCAGCGATAAAATATTCTTATATCTGGAAGTTCACTTATTGGAACAAAAAAACCATTGTAAAAAATTAATTTACTCGGATTATCTGTACAAAATGTGTCATAACAATAAAAACGTTTTAACTTTTTGGAACTTGGAGATGTATTTGATGAAGAAATACCATATCCGCTTGAATTATCACTGGTTGAATTTTGATTTTGATTAAAAGCTCCCCATCCGTTGAAAGTCGCATTGTTCATCCATGTAGTTTCATTCCAGTATTCATACTCCAATGGGGGCATCATCTGAGGATTTCTATAGGAACAATTTTTACAACACGATATATAATTACAACCACAATTATTACAATTATTTGTAGTTGTCATTTTATAATATAAACATATTTTATTTTTACAATGAAACATTATTATTATATGATTTAGTATATTTCTTCTCTTCAAATTTATTTTTCTCCCACGGTTTCTTCTCTTCAAATTTATTTTTTTCCCAAGGTTTCTTCTCTCCAAATTTATTCTTTTCCCAAGGTTTCTTATTTCCATTTTTATCTTTCTCCCAAGGTTTCTTATTTCCAAATTTATCTTTCTCCCAAGGTTTCTTATTTCCATTTTTATCTTTCTCCCAAGGTTTCTTATTTCCATTTTTATCTTTCTCCCAAGGTTTCTTATTTCCATTTTTATCTTTACTATTTTGTCCGCGATTATCTGTTAATTTTTCAATTTCATTTTCTAAATTTTTTTTAATTTTTAAAAACTTCTCCTTCTTTGCTTCATCTACTGTTGAATTAATTAATGTCTGGACTTTTATTAACATTGTCTTAGCCTTTTCAAAATCGGGATTTGATTGTTGTAGCATGTTCTTTATTATTTCTCTTACTATTTTTAATTGTCTATAAATGATAACTGAATAAAGTCCTAAACCATTTAATATACACATTTTTGTTTCATTATCACTTTTTATTGTGTCTTTTGTAAATGATTTAATAATTGTTTCAATTGAATATGATTTATAATATTCTTTATAAGCGTCATACATCATCATATAAATTTGTATATAAGTTATACTTTTTATTTCATCATTTTTTTTGTTTCTTGTATAAGAGCCTGACATTTTTACTGTATCTTGTGTTCCTGTAAAAAAGTCTATAACAGTACATTTTTCATTACCAAAATTTTCATCTGCTCTGAATAATATTCTTATCTTATATTGTTCTATTAGACCTTTTAGGTATTTATTTAAATATATAATAATTTTTTCGATATCTGAATCTGTATATTTTGAACTTGGATTTAATAGTAATTGTTTCGATTTTTTTTCTTTCTCTTTATCTCTTTTCTGTTTCTCTTTTTTATCTTTTTTATCGTTTGTTAATCCAGGAGTTTGTAATTCTCTTGTTAAATTTTTAATTTCCTCATCTAATTTTACTATTTCTAAAATTAAATCTTTTTTTTTAGAATCTGTTAAATTAGATTCTTTTTTTGTTTTATATGCGCTTCTTAATTGTTCTAAAAATTTATCCATAATACTTTTTTTAAGTTGTTCTCTTAAAGAATTATATTTACTATCTGGATTTTTTAACAGTTTTATTATTGCATTACCATTTAATTCTTTTTTTTCTTGACTTTTGGTTCCTTTTTCACCACCATTCATGTTTGTATTATTTTTAGATACTTTTATATTTTTTAAATGTTCTTCGATATCTTTATTATAAAATAAATATTCAGTCATTTCCTGTCCTTTTTTTTTAACAAGTCTATCTAATTCTAACTGTGTATTTCCAGAATTAGTTGAACCAATTTCATATTTAAGAACTCTTTTTATTTTTGTTGATATATTTTGTTTTGAATTACTTGTATGACTTTTTGATTTATTCTTTTGTTGATTATTTCTTTTTGGACCTCCAAATGATTGATACTCTGGACCACCTCCATATGAATAAGGTGGATAAGAAGACGATTGAGAAGATTGTTTTTCAGGTGTTGTTTCTATTCTTTCAGAAATCTTATCTGTCTTTATATCTTTTATATTCAAACTACAATTCTCAAATATATTGAATAATTTTGAATAAATATCAATTTTAATTAATGGTTTAAACTCCGGATTTTTATCAATATCATCAATTTTTAACTTATCTGTATTTTTTACATCAGCAATTGGATGTTCGCTTATTTGGTATTTTAATTTATTTAAACAATTGTTTAATTTTGCGTTTACTCTGGGGTCAAGTGATATTTGTGGATTAAAACCCATAAGTGATTGAACAATTATAACTATTAAATTACGATTTTCAGGAGGTATATAAGATACATTTTTTCCTTTTAATCCAAATATGTCCACGAAATCAATATTGTTATCTTTTTCTACAATATTCTGTAATTCAGGAATTGTAAATATATTTGGAGTCTGTGGTTTTCCATTTATTGTAGGTTGAAACTGCGATTGAGTCGGAATTGTAGATTCTGTATAATCAAGTGTCTTCTTTAATTTTATAATGCTCTGTTCCGTTTTTGAAACATACTCATTCATTTTATTCAAAATCTTCTTTAAATCAGATAAGTATTCTTCTATTCCACGACGTTGTTTTATCGTTTCTAAAACCAAAAAATACTTCTTATAATAATCATCCAATGTTTTTGGTAGAAATGTTCTTATTATACCAAAATCATAAATAGGATTTACTTTTTCGAATCTTATTATTGACTTGTCCAACTCTGGAATATTTATCATTTGTCCATTTGGGCCCATCACTTGCTGTTGTTGTGCATTGAATTGTTGTTGTTGTGGAAATTGTTGTACTGGTTGATATAATGGTGTTGTTGGTGTTGTTGGAATTGTCTCTAAATAATTCCAATTGCTGTTATTATTACTCATATATAATATATATGAATAAAAAAATATAAAATTGATAAAATGTATCTATCTCTGAATAGTATTTTGAATTCCAACAATAGAATATTCATAAAATGAATAACCACTCCTCAAATCAATTCCCTTCGTCGATTCAAACATATCCATTCTCGATTGGACATTTTGCGAAAACTGGGGCTGACTAATAAACAATGAACACTGATTCAATTCCTTCTTCAATACCTTGGAGCAGTATGATGTTAAAACACGAGATGTTTGTGAAATCGCCGGAATAGAGTTGTTCATCATCGAAACCAGATATCCATTATTCGCGATGAGATTGAAAAAATCACTTCGACCCTGCGCAATTTTGCGGAATCCCATCTGTCCATCATTCTTTAACATTCTTGCAAAATGACGAAAGTCAATCGCCATCCAACGGTCAGGAATTGATAAATCTTCCGTAATCGCAGATAACATAAGATAACCAGTTCGATTGAGTCTCGCGTAAATGGTCTTCTGATTAAGTGGATATAATCTGATTGCGATTAATCGACCAAGTATCATAGAATTTAATACATCAATCATATAAAAATTATTGTCATTGAAAACAGATGCACCCCGACTTGTCGAAATCTTAATTGCCGGTAAATAAAGAGTTTTTCCATTAAATGAAAACTTCATATCCTTCCAAAACTGGGTAGTTGAAACACGTATCTTTTGCTCCGCTGTTAAAAAATTCTTCTGGAATGGATGACTACTTCCTGATGCAGGGCCTCCAATTATTCCTGATGGAACAGTAGAAGACCCTCTACTTAGAGATGTATAAAGAGCTTGTATTGATGATAAATATGTCGCCGGAGTTTTTGGAATTTCCGATATCCGCAATAAATGAATGTTGGCGGTATGCTTTAAAGCATTCACTCCATATTTTTGTGCGATGTTGTTCGTTTTTCTCGCAATAAACTGGCGCAACTCTTTATCCATTTCATCGTCGATTTCTTTCGCGTCTGAATTCACTGTGTTAATAAAGACGTTTCCAAGTGCACTGGTTGGATTCTTATTCATAAAAAGTTGGTGTGTAAGTTTCGCAACTTCATATTGAATAATCGCATATGTTCCTTGCTTCAATTTTTTCATGAAACGGGACTGTTCTTTTATAAAATTGTTTAGGCTTGTATTTTTAATGGCGTTGCGCGTCTTGTATATTGCTTTGTCATCAGTTAATTTAAGTTCATCATTGCGATATCCTCTATATTTTCCCATAACTTCTTTTGCTAATTCAACAAGTTTGATATCGCGCAACTCTTTTTGTGATATCATATTAATCAGACCGAATTTTTTCAATAATTCATCGCGGAGTTTCGATACTACTTTTGCAGATATACTCGATTTGAATATATTCAATTTTAAGTCCATATAATTCAGAAAAGTGTCCCTTGAATTTGCAACTGTGCTATAATAAGTGTCTAATACTTTTGTAAGATTTTCAATCATCTCATCATTTTGTAATGGGGCGCCTAATGAGATAATTTTGTCATCTACTTTGGGCTCTTCATCTTCTCCAATTGATAAAAATTCATATAAACGCTTGAATGTTTCCCGAAATTCGATTTCATCACAAGTTGTGTAATCTGAAAAAACAATCGGATAATTGTCCTTTGAAAAAAGATTAGAATCTGATATGAAATTATCTGGGTTTGTGTAAAGATTTGAATCCTTAAAGCCAATATAAATTGTTCCTTGTAATTCATTTAATTTTACTCTATTCATTGCGGATTTGGTTTGTGCTGGATCTAATTCGGTTCGATAACGTTGATTAGGTGGTCCTGCAACTGAATGGTCTGGAATTAAATTATTATTCTCGATTGGTACTGCGTTTGCAGGAGTTGTTTTATCACGTGAAGTTTTTTCTATTGTTGAAGCAATTATTAAATTTTTTGAAGTATCAAGAGATGTTATTTTAAACTTTTTATTAATCATATAATTTACATAATCAAGTAAACTATCACGCATTTTTATATTTGCTAATTTATATTTATCTTTTAAATCTCCATCAATTTTTAAATCAATAATCATTTTTTCATATAAATTATAAATATACATTCCATACATGTAAAACATCGAATAAATAAGCATAATTGAACCAAATCGACATTTTCTCATTACTTGATCATCCGGTTGATTACTAAACATGTGTATTAAAGCATTTTTCATACCTGTATTTCCTATTAAAAAAGGATTTGTAAGTGCTGGATCTAAATAAAAAAGATTTTTTTCATTTGTTTGATTTGGTAGATGTGATAAAATAATAGTTGAATGAAGGGTTGAAATTGGACGATTTCCATCAGCAATAAATACAGGACCTGCTATTGGTCCTGTAATGTTGCCAACTGCCACAGTTGGTGCTCCGTTCGGCAGAATTTCTGAAATTCCGGGACCACATTTTAAAACAATAAAATTATTCCCTGCTCCTGCCGATATACCAGTCGCACATAAAAAATTACGAAATGAAGTCATATCAAATTTATCAGCCCCATCATAATTAAATTCCATATCATGTTTGTTTCCATCCAACAAATACTTCAATCCATCGCATTCTTTCCGCTTTTCAATAAATTTTTTACCAGTTATATTCATATCTGGATTACCAGTTAGTCCAATTATCGCCGAAATCATCTGACATGGGCTCCCCAGTGATAAACTCCCGAAGTTCGCAGAAGGCCACCCAATTATTCCACGAATACTCTGGTATAATATATGGTTTTCTTTATCGGGCTCAATCTCGTTATTCATTGAACCAATAATGGGCCACTTTCCACGACGTTCTACATCTCCATGTATTATCGACACTGCCTCAGTCTCTTTCGAATAATTATCCGGAAATGAACCACCTCCATCACTACCAACACCTTCAACTACTTTATAAGATCCTAATCGTCCATAGTCAATGTTTTTATTTTTATAATATAATATATATTGCTTCCGAGCTTTGTCTAAATTGTCTGTGTATTTTTTAATAATGTAAAACTTTTTTAACTGGTCATTAAAAGAATCTACTGTATTTAAATTTTTCTCCAACATTTGAATATTATACCTCGTCATTCTTTTACGATTTATATTAGATATAAAACCAGCTGGATCTTCCTGTGGAATAATATGGGATACAATATCTATCATACTTAATACACTAACCGCATTCGGAGATTTTAATAATTCTACTGGTATATAATTTGTCATCTATTATAATATAATATTTATTATTTTTTAGAAAATATATCCAAAAAATAAAATAACTTTAATGAAGACTGTCTCCAAATACTAAACCGAGCATGATAATTTGTTCTCGTGATATATACTTTGCATAAGATTCCATGGGTCTATTACTTATATTGTTATTCATTAAAAGCTTCGCATTATTATTTACTCGAACTTTCGATTGAAATTCTACCGTAGGGTTTTGTTGATTTAAATCAGCAATATGTTTCAATGAAGCAAATGCCTGAGTTCTTGCAAATGATGGGATTGTAGAAACAGGTGTCTGAATATGTAATTTAAAATAACTATCATCAACATCAATACGTGTTGGCATTGAAAATAGTAAATTATACGCCCAAGAACGAAAAGTATGTTTATTCAATATAGAGTGCTTCTGTATTTTATAGATCTGGAATGAAGTATCCGGTTTTGTTGATAAAACAATTGTTGATGGTCTTCCACCAGCTGCTGCTATATACGGATTATCACGAATAATATCATGTAATTGACTAATCGTTGAACCTTGGATAAATAAAGGCTCTAATATCTTCTTCTTTTTAGTTCCTGACGCTTGTTTTGTATATTCATAATATAATTCTCCATTCAATAATTTTTTATAATTTGAATCATTTGTAAGATTTGTTATAGGTCTAATAAACATATTATCAGGAGAATATATATTATCTCCATTATGGTCGCTGTAAACTTGAATATCTTTTTTCATTATTTCGCTAACTGATTTAATAGAATTCGTACTTTTTGCCATTGAAAAAATATCAACCAAGTAAACTTCACCATCCATCAAAACATATACAAATAAACGAATATATTTTCCACGGACTTCTGTTGTTCGGTCCCGAAATGATTGCTCCATAACCTTCCACCAATCTTCTGAATCACTATTTTGATCCTTCAACTGAGAATTATTTAATTTATTAAATAAATCAAAAGTTTTCTTTTTATCTGGGGTTTTTGAATTCTTAGATAAATCAAATCCAGATTCCAATAATAATAATTTTTTAGTTGTTTCATTCTCCATATAATACGTCTTATTCAAATAATATAAACGATAAACAAAATTACGAAGGCGGGATATAGCATACATAAAAATAATGTAATTTTTAATTAAGTGGCGTGTCTTTGGAATTAACATATTGTATAATAAATTAATTAAACAATCCACCTTATAACTAAATTTTCTCATTTCCTGTTGTATTTTAATCTCATCCGGAATTAATAAACGGCTACTCTCTAACGCGCCTAAATGACGCCTTTGAACAATATCTGTAATAGTTATCTTACTTCTTAGATTAGTACGCTTACTCTTCTTTTCAATTGTTGAATGATCTTCAATAATCTTCTTTGCAACCGCATTTGAGTCTTCAAAAAAAGAATAAAATACCTTCTGTAAAATCTTATTCTTTGAACCTAAATCAATCTTAGGATCCGCAATTATAGGACGAATATCCTTATATTTATTAATTACTTCTTTCTTAATGTCAGACTTATCCTGATTTGATATCTGTGATAATGAATAATTTATTTCTCCGATGACTTCATCAGCCAACTTTTCATTGGATTTCTCTCGATATATTAATAAAAACATATACGTCATCCATGAATAATGGGTTGCTTTATTGTCATAAAATGTCATCGGGATTCCACCAAATGATACATTTGTTATACTATACTCGGCTTGGGGGTAATCGGTTAGTTGTAGTGGATCTTGAGCTCTATAACCATTGTTTAATACCATATTATTACTTGTTAAAATACGAAGTGATCTCTGTAATTTATTTGAATTTAATCTCTTGAAGTCTTGATTTCCATTAATTGAAAAAAAGTCAATCAGGTCGTGATGAAATTTATAAAATTGGATGGGGTAAGTTGCTATTGTTAGAGGAGGAGCTCCTCCTCCTTTTGCTGTTTCTTGATGACTTACATTCGCTCCAAAAAATAAATTCATTACAAGTTGTTCATTTTCTGATAGAGCTTCATTCGGGTTTGCTCCAAAAGCTTTCGGTTTTCCCAAACACATCGTATTGTTTTGTAAAAATTTAACTAATTTATCAATATTTTTAATTAATTCATTACAACCATCAATATATTTATCAAAATAACTCGCATTTAATGAAGATATGTTTGTTGTATTCACTGTTTTTAATTGTTTATTTATATTTGCTTTGACTTCTTGTAAATCTAAATTGATAAAATTATTAATACAAGCTTTTATATTATTAAAAAAATGTATCATTAATTTAATTGTATTTGTTATCACAGAAGAAAATAAGAACATTTCTCCTAATTCTTCAAATTTGATGGGATGTGGTGCTCCTCCTCCTGCATCTGTACCAAAATTTAATGTATCATCTGGACCATGATAGAAAACTCCAAAATGTGTAATTCCATCTAATTTATCTAAAATCGCTGTTTGAATTTTATCTGGGGCTGATCCTTTTCCGAATATTTTTACATATTTTTTTATTGCTTTTCTGTAATTCTCAAATATTCTTTTGGTAATTGTAAGTGAGCGTCTTGAAGCATCTAATGATGGGGAATCAGTTCCATTTGGTTCACCTGATCTTATATCAAATAAATTATCACCTACACCTCCTTTTTGTTTTATTACTTTTTTAACTGGATTATGTTTTTTGTCTTTTATTTGTAATTTTGCTTTTGATATTCTTTTAATTTGGGAACGTGAATGTTTTTGTTTTAATCTTTTTACAAGACCAGTTTTATGATTTACACTGCCTTTTTTATTTCCTCCTTTTAGTAATGTTTTGATTTCAATAAATTGGAATGAGTCTTTTGTAAAAGCAGCATTAACTTGTGCTGAAGTGTTATTTTCAATAATTAATATGTTATCAGCTGCAATTCCTGCTGCACCACCCGCTCCATCAGATACATAACAACCAGCAGCACCACCACCAGCACTAATAAAATTACAAGCTCCTCCAGCATCATAGTTTACACCACATGAAAATCCATTTATAATTTGAATACCTGCGCGTCCATTAACATTATCACGAAGTGATACACGAGAATTTGCGAATCCATGTACATTATCATGTGTCAAATGAAATCCAATACTAGCACTATTATATAAAAGTTGGGCAACCGGATTTATTGGAGCATTTTGACCATCTAGCCATGTAGCATTACCATTAAGACCATAATCAGTACCATTTCCATAATTGTCAGTATTCGCATTTTTAAAATCCAATGGTTCCAACAATTTAGTAGCTATTAGAAGACGCAGAGTAATGTTTGGATTTGGATTATATAATTGTTTATTAATATTTGATTTATGAAATAAACAACATAATTCTTTATCTGCTCTTGTTAAAATCATACCATATTCTGGATGAGCATTATCATAAATACGATAAATTCCAGTTAAATCGTGTATTCTTTGGTTTGAATTTGCCACCGCAGTATCCCATAGAATAGTCGCGGCTGTATAATTTGCTTTATCTCTTGGATCTAGATGTCCAGCATTATTTTCAACAATATGAGCATCAGCAACTCTTATAGGTTGTTTAACTTTAAAAAAATTACCATATGAATCACTATCATTATCTTTTTTAAACTTCTTTCCAGAAGCGTCCTTATTATCGAACCATAAATCTGGATCAAAGTCATAAAATCCCTCAACCTTACTCTTGAAGTCTTTTGGAGCTCTTGTTTCTTTTGATACATATCCTTTTGCGCAACTCCTGAAAAAAAACCCATTTATAAAATCATTGTAAAATTTGTCGCCCTGAATTTCCAATTCTTGATTAGCACCATATTTTCGAAAATCAGATCTCTTTTCTTCCCAAGGCCTTGCGGTTGTATCATCAACTTCTCCAAAGTAATATTTTTCGAATAGTTCCGTTAGATGATCTATACTTCCCATTCCGACTGATTTTGGATCAATTGATGTCCAATCAAACATTGAACCAACTGCGCTACTAAATATATGATTCAGACATTCTCCATCAATATCTTTTACTGAATGATTTCTGTAATTTTCAAACATTGTTTCTTTTAGTTCATGATATGTATCAGGAAACATCCGATGATATATTTTAGTATATGTTGAGTGTGTATGTTTTGTTAAAGATGGGTCTAAATTCTCTAAACCTTCATTTACTTTGGGTTGAACATTACCTCTATTTGGATTTGGCTCTCCGTCTTTTAAACCATATGGTAAAACATTTTGATATGGAATTTGTTTTGAAGGGTCCGGTTTATCTTTCAATACTTGTTGAATACTATCACTAAACTGAGTTCGCATAATTTTTATTCCAGTTTCCAATGCATCATGTTGATCTTGAATATCTTTGGATAACTGATACGCTTGTTGTGAAGTCATTGTCATTAGTTGCTGAATTTGATTAGATTCTCTTTGTCTTTCACTAAATATATCATCCATTGAACCATTTGGACGAGTTATTAATTCTTCAAATTTTTGTATTCTATCATTCATAAATTAATTAATATTTTATTTTTCATAAAAATAAAATATCAGATTTATCTAATATATTAACATTAACTTAATAAGAGACTCTCTTGAAATAAAACCTGCCATCATTTTTGCTCCTAAATCGTATGTATTTGATAAATTCGGGTCTGGACTTCTAATTGTTTTAAAATCGATTGGTGCAGGATTGCGTCTTCCGGGTTTATAAGGGTCATCATCTTTTCTAAAATTACTCATTTTTTTATTACCATTTGTATTTAAAGTTGCATCTGTTGATTGTAAAATAATATAGTCGTAAATATTATATACACGCGTACATTTTCCAGTAGTATTTGTAGAATATAACCAGCCTTTGAATGATGAAATCATTGATGTTTCAATAGTATCAAATTTCTCTATTTCTGGTTTTGTTAATTTCATTTGTTGCTCAATAAATATTTGATATAACCATTGACGATACTTTTTCAAGTCTTTAATATAATCATCAGATAATTGATATATTCTATAATCAATATTTGAACCTAAACTGAATTTATGTTCAAAACCTCTAAACATCTTATCTTTTTGTGTTTCTACAATATTTTTTAATAAATTATTCTTATTTGCTTGTAAAAATAATGGGATTAATGTTTTATATCTATTATCTTTTGTATCAAAATATTTATATTTTCCACGAATTAAATCACGAATATCTTCATCAATCGCTCCTTTAATCGCTTTATTAATGTTTGCTCTACTTGCTTGTGTTATCATTTGAGCTTTTGTGCTATTCTGTTTAATTTTTGGAATCCCAGATAATAATTTGGGATTTGAACCAACTCCCGTTAATTTAATTGCGGTATTTGTATTTAAGTAAATCTTATTTCCATTAGAATCAACTGATTTTTTTACTCCAACATGTGTTCGATATCCAGTTGAAAAAATTTTCCAAAACGTATCCTGACTTCTACGATCATCCAATGTTGCAAGAGAAAACGCATCAACAATATATAAATCGCGTGCTTTTAACTTATTTGGAGGCGTTGTTGTAATAATAAAAAGACGATATACCGTATCTGAAGAAGGAAGTCCAATTTCTTGAATATCCATGAATTTTCTTTCAATCTTAGCCCACCAAACAGGGTCCGAATATTTTGGATCTATTAAAGGAATTTGTGTTAATTTTTTATAAGAATCTACCGCCTTATTTTTATCTGGACTATAACTAATATATTCTTGTAATTTTTCCGCCATTTCAGGAGGTATATTCTTATCTCCAATTGTTAATAAATATGTGTTCATATAAATCCTGAAATTACGAAAATGGGTATCTATATAATAATAAAAATGTAATTCATTTTTGACTCCTCTTCTTTCAATTTCTTTTTTAATTTGAATTAAAATTTCATTCATCATATATTCAAATTCAGCAGAAACTTGATAAGTGATTTTAATAAAATTTACTTGACTTTTTATAATACTATTTTTATTATTAGAATTTGATTTCTGTCGAAATGTATAAATACTTGTTGGACCTCCACCTGTAAATAATCCTTTTTTAGTGTTCTTTTTATTTCCAACTTTGGATGCTTTATTTATTTCCTGTTTTGCTTGATTTACTTGCGCAATAAGACGACGTGATTGATTAAATAAATATTCAAATATTGTATTAAATATCATATTTGCTTTTGTAATTGTTGAGTCTGATTTTAATGATTCTGCTAATGTAGAAAAAGCGGATATTGTTAATATATCTTGAATATTTTTTCTAATTGCATCTTTTCTATCTTGTTTTAATGTAGAATATTCGGTTTCTTCTTCAATTCTTTCATTTGTTTTAATATCTATACCAACTGTTAGACGAAGACCAAGTAAAAGATAAAACGAACGCATTAATGAAGAAAAAGTTTTTGGATCCAATGATACAAATGGAATTCCTCCAAAACAACCATCTGGTTTGTTTTTTAAATATGGGCGTATTCTTTCAAGATATGGATTGTTTGCTGGCGTTAGTACGGCAGGAGTTGTTGAATAGACTTGCAATGCGTCATTTACTGGATTATTACTATCAGTTAAAAATTTAAGAGTATTTCCAAATATATTACCATTTTCAGTGCATCCTACAATTCTGTTTAAAAATTCGAAAAATTTATCACCGTGCCAGTTTATGTGGTTGGCTCCGGCGGCACCATCATCTCCTGTAAAGCGCATAACAACAGATTGTTCTGCGGTATTCGCATGACTAAAATATACATTTGCTCCAAGGAATAAATTTTTAATGTAATGTTCATTATTTTTAAATTGATGTTCTACGTTTAAACCAAGATTATCATCATTCAAACGCACTGATTGTTCCTGTAAATTTAATGTATTATATTTTAAAAAGTTTACGACTTTATCAATTTCTTTAATTAATTCTCTTAAACTTCCTTCAATTTTATCTGCTTGTGAAACAGTAATTACTTTTGATAAATTATCACTTGCTACCTTCAAATCTGTTGTAATAAAATGGTTTAAACACGCTTTTACATTCTTCAAGAAATGAATAAGTAGAGTTGTTGTAGTTGTATTTACTGAATTAAATAAAAATAGTTGGGCGACATCGGAAAATGAGAGGGGGATTGTATTTCCGGCTGGGGGAACAACGCCACAACCACCCGATTCTGGAACATCTAGTGCTGGCCCTGCTCCTGCTCCTCTGTCTCGTCCATCATTTGTAAAAATATTCAATGTATCTTGATAACCATCAAAAAATAATGGTAAATGTGAAATCTGGGATATTTTATTGAATAGTGATTTGACTTTAGTATAATCAGCGGTAAAACCGAGTTCTTTGTATTTTTTAACTGCTAATTCAAATTGTGACGCGTTAAAATTCATTAATTTGCGATTCGCGTATAATTTTGGTATTCCTTCTACTGCATTTGCTACATTATTTGTAGTAAATAAACGATCCGATGCACCACCTTTTTGGATTATTTTACTTTTCTTTCCTCCGGTTTTAATTAAATTATTACGACTGCTTTTACGACTACCTCCAATCATAATTGGGTTAATATCTGGGATAGCTTGTTTGAATTTTGTTAAATCATCGTATCCTGGTCCCTGTGCTCTGGCTTGTGTTAAAACGACTAATTGTTCTGGTGTTGCTGAATCCATATATAAATTATATTTATTTGTGTTTACTCTTGCTCCCGCAGAATCTAGCGTATTCCAGCATTTCCAAATTAATCTATACATTAAATGTCTATAAACTTGAACTGATGCTTTATTATTACCGGCAGTGAGAGGATTCCTTCGTAAAAAATGATTCAAATTCGCATCTGCAAAATTAAAGTTTCCTAAGGCGTTAGAAAACAAGTAAATTAATTCAGCAAGTCCATTATTATAAGATACCTTAAAAAATAGTATATCGTAATCTGGTGGAATAACAGTCGGATTAGCAGCAACAGTAGTAGCATCTGGATTTGGAATTAAAATCAAATTCGTATCATCTATACTATTTATCATATCTTTTAAATCTTTAATATAAGTAGAGGTATAATTTGGTACATTAATTCCGGACATATAATTATCAATTTTTCTTATCAATTTATTTTTAATGTCATTTAATGAATCAGTCGCGTGGTTCATTTTTGATTGTCGCATTCCGATGGGACCATTATAATTATCTAAAGATTCACCACCACCACGACCAGTAATAATATTATTATCTTCCCTAAAAATATTTATTATCCTATTATATGGACCATTAGGTGCAGCTGTATCTCTTCTTGTAATTGGATATAATTCTTCAAATATTTTTCTTAAAAATAGCATAACACCAATTTCTGGACGTCGTTGCGTAAAAAGAATATCATTTTTACGTTTTTCACATATTGCTAATCCAGCTCTTGATACACTTTCTTGAAGACAAATTGCTGGAAATATACCAGCTTTTTTTATATTAAATAAATATCTAGTTTTATTTTCTATATCTACTATTTTTTCAATATCAGTTTCATCACCTTCATGTAAAAATAATGAACAATATTTTTTATTGACTATTTTATTTTGTGGATATTTTACTCCTGGATCATGAATTTCAATTTTGTCCATTATTATAATATTATTATTACAAAAAATATGATTTGCTGTTAGCGGAATACTTATTGTCATATATGTTCCATTTGCTTTTTTGAAATTATTCGCTTTTAATTGATTATTTACAATAGTGTATACTCCTTTTGATAATTTTTGATTATATAGTGGATTTTCAAGATCTTGAATAACACGCTCATATCTGTCTTTAGGAACAGGAAATCCACTAATATCAAAAAAACAACCATAAGAATCATTTCCAGTTCTTATAAATCCATTATATTCTGCTTCTTTTATTTCTTCATCATTCGGAAACCATAAACTTGTATCAATATTATACACTTTAACTTCACTTGAAAAACCAGTTATTCCGGTTGCTGTCTTTTTTCCTGAAAGCGCAAATATTTCACTTGTATGTAATGATGATATTAAATCCGAATAAAATTTAGATTCGTCAATTTTTCTATCATATTTCTTGTAATGATTATTAAATACTTCAAATAATTTTGAGCATTTTCCCAAACCAGCTGACTTTGGATTAATTTGGGGCCATTCACTTAAAGAACCGCATGTACCATAAACCATATTTTCAATATCTGAGCCTTTAAGATGTGAATTATTTGATGACATTGCATTTAATTGTTCTTTTCCAACTTTTTTAAATATTTTTCCCATATCTTTTGAAAACTGTTCCCACGTGTTTTCACCAACTCCGTATAATTCGTCATTTACTTGATTTACAGCTGGAACACCATATGGAAGATTATTCTGATAAGTATCAAGTATCGTATTCGGTTGAGCACTCACAATTTGAGCAGAACTTTTTTTTAATAATTCATTTTCTGCTTCTGAAAACTTAGTTTGCATTACATTAATTCCACATGTAGTATTCTCAATATTATCATATCTTCTTTTTTTAGCGCCTATATTTGAATTATTTTTAATACTTGATACAGATTTTCCAGTTAATGAAAAAGCATCATGTAAAATTCCATTTATATCACTAAATTCAAATATTAGTTCTTGAAGAGTTTTATTTAATGTTGTCATATAACTAATAATTATATTTTTTTATTTACAAAAAAATATAATTTGTTCATTTCGTAAAATTGACAGGATTTCCTAAAAGCCATTTGTCATTAAAAATGATTAATACTAAAAAGGCTAAAATGACAGCAATTATAATAACTACCATATTCATATTTCCAAAATTGTCCTTCTTAACAAAGATAATCATCATAATTATGAATAATAATCCTACTAAATACCACCGCGTTTTCATCCAGAAATTCCATAATTTAGATAATCTCTCAATTGACTTATCATCTGTCATTTATTATAACGGTATAAAATATATTTCTAAATTTAGTTATGGTTCATATAAAAATAATAAATGATAAGTATTCAAACCCTCATTTCGCCCTTTTACAAATCGTTGTATTCGCAGGTTCAATTTTTGAATCGGCCCATGAAAAAGGAATAACTCACTTTATTGAACACCTCATTTTTAAAGGGTCTAAATATAATAAGTGTATGAAAAATCTAACTAACCATCTAAATTCGAATGGAATGTCAATAAATGCATATACTAATAATTATAATACTGTATTTCATATAACGACGCCTATTAAATTCATTAAAAAAGCAACGGATACTTTAATACAAATGGTTTTCAACCCACTGTTTCGCAAGATTGATGTAGATACCGAGCGAAAAGTCGTTATAAATGAACTATTACAGCGCATGAACACTCCTGAAAAATATGCATCCATATTGGAAAATCAAAAAATATTTTCAGAAAGCAATCCTCTACATCATCCTGTAATCGGATACATAGAAACCCTTAATAAACTAACAGTTTCTGACATTCAGAACTATTACGATAAATATTACAATCCTACAAATATGTTATTCCTCACGATAGTTAATTCAAATAACAGTGAAAGAATCCATAATATCTGGAAAAAATCATATTCGATATATGGAAAAAAAAGTATGAGTGTATGTTCAACAAAAGGTCTATATGATATTTTAAAAAAGTCTTTATGTCTTGTTAATCCTGCTAAAAAATACGTATTAAATAAAGTGTTCCCGAATAATACATCATCATATGTTCTAATGACATATTTACTACCAACGTTAACAAATAAGGAGTTTTGCGCTTTTCAAATATTCTCATACTATCTTGCAGGTTCAATGTCATCGGTTTTATTCAATGAATTACGCGAAAAGAGCCAATTAATTTATTCAATTAGTGCATTCACCTATAACTATTCTAATAATTTTCTAATGTCGATTGATTTTAATTGCAAAAAAGATGAAAATAATGTTAATAACTGTATTAAAAAGATAAATAATGTTCTCCGTATATTTTATAAAAATGGAATAACTGCGCATGAATTTAATAAATTTAAAATGAAAGTTATAACGGATTATATGTATAATGAGGATAAAACTAAAATTGAAATTGAAAAATACATCCGAAAATATTATATGAATTTACCGGATATTAATTATTTAAAGAATTATAAAAATATAACGAATGCATTTTTAAAAAAAACAGTTTTGAAAAATTTGAAAAAATCTAAAAATTACATGATTATTTTGTGAGTGGAATAAGTATTCCAATTTATTCTAAAAATGGAATAAATTGGAATAAATTGGAATAAATTGGAATACTTATTTTTTTGGAGTTTCTCTATATATAATCCTTTATTATTGAATCATAATTTTATAAAGAGAAAAATATTTATTTTTTACAACAATTTATTGTAAATAAATAATTATTATAAAATAAATTTTACAATAATACTGATTTCAGACGTGAATTCGTGTATGTTTCTCCTGTCCATCATATTCGTTATCTTGATAAAACCATGGGCTTCTTATTCCAAGGACATTATATTTTTTAAATAATTTATATAGAAAAATGTCGTGTGGTTTATTAAGAAATATTGCAGTTATAAAAAGTTTTGTTGTTTCAATCGCATATGCAGAATTTATATATAATATTGCATGAGCACTGTACATACTATGTAATTTCACAAAGTATGGACTATTTATATTCTCGAATACAGCTCCTTTTTCGAGCTCTATTTTATTTTCTGGATTTCCTTTTCTCCCTCCCCAGCTACTTAATCCCATATATAGTGTATCACAAGTTGTATTCAATTTTTGAAGTTCATTTTCTAGCTTCAAAAAGTCGAATCGTTCAGTATCAATACTTACATCATCTTCTAAAATTAAAAATGGTTTTTTAGTATTTATACCTTTTAATACGGCGACCATATGAGCCATGGAGACGCCATTATATTTTGGATTTTCAAATATTGCATCTACTTGTTTTTTTTTATTATTGGGAAAATATTCTTCTAATTGTGAGACCATGTGGTCATAACGTTTTTTATTTCGTTTATCATTTATCCAAATGATTACGATTTCTGATACTTTCATATGGTTATACTTAATTTATTTTTTTCTTTTATTACGCGATCAATTTCTTTTTTTGTTATCAATAATCTTTTTATTTTATTGTAAATTTTTTCATATTTGTCATTTTTTATATTTTCATTCATTTTCTTTATTATAATTTCATCAAATGAATTACTAAAACTACGATATTTTTCTTTATAGTATTTACTAAATTTCTGTTTATTTTTATCATAATAATTATCAATAATGTCTTTTGTATATACAATAATATTATGAATTATAGTTGATTCTTCAATTATTTTCCAAATTGTTCCATCATAAAATTCACAAAGTTTTTCTCGAATATTTCGGATTCTAACATTTTGATATTGGGGGCGGCTATCATTAAAATAAATATGTTCAATTAATTTACTTATACCATCAAGTTTCGTTATAATTATTTCATTCATTTCAATTTCTTCTAATATTTCTGGATTATGTTTTCCAAATGTAGTTAATGATGTAATCTTAAACTCTGGTGGTGAATTTTTAAAACGTTCTGAAATTAATATAATTGGTTTTTTATCTTTTTTAATTTTATGACGTTTTTCATAAATGAAATCCGGAATGTTTTTTACAATGTCTCGATAATCACTTATTTTTTCGTCAATATTTTCTACAATGTTATTGTAATCGTTTTTATTTTTAAATTTCATTACGATATCATTACCATGATGTTTTAGGGGTTCTTGATTTTGTGGGAAAATTGCGTCGTTCGTACCCCCCCATTCTGGATGACCCTCTAGACCATTACCATTATCAATTTTCGTGTTTTCTGGAGTTTTAATTTTTAGTTTGTTCTCATGCAAAAGCATGACAAAATCTGTCATGGCACCCTCATCATGATCGACTTTTGCATGGTTGGCTCCTATTTTTAAGTTATTGTCTGGTGTTTCACAACATTTTTTAGTGGCTTCCATTTTTATTATTATTTTTTTACGTTTAAACTATTTTCGTTATTTTCTTTTCATTTTGATTGATTTTACCATGCTTTTTTAATTTTTTTTGAAAAGCGTTATGAAAACACATGTACAAGACGCTCTTCTACGCTGTTGCAAACTCTGTTTTTTAAGGGTCTTTACCATGCAACTTTTTCTTAAAAACCCTAGTTCTAAAGTTTTTTGAACATGGACGACATGAATATATTTTCGAACATCCGGACTGTAAAATTTTACTCATTCCATGTATTCCAAATATAGAATAATATGGAATATCGTGAGTTCTAAAGTTACAAGCACTGGGTAAATTTGAAAATATGCCGTGACGGTGGTTCCTGTGTGTACAGTGTACCTTTTTCATGTGTTTATTTTTATTGTATATTATACTATCTAATTTATTAACATGTAAAATATAGATAGTACATTAAAAAGTGATAAAACACTATACAAAAAAGCTCGATTTTTAATCAGTTATGGTAGGTTAGCGTAGTAAAAAAAAAGTTACAGAATTTGATTACTACCATAAAAAAAAATAATTATGGTAATGAAAAAATAAAAATCATGAAAAAAACGTTATAAAAAATAAAAAAATGAAAATCATAAAAAAAAATGAAAATCATGAAATCATGAAAAAATGAAAATTATGAAATGAAAAAAAACAGACTACCATAAAAATTATCATGGAAAACCTAAAATAAAAAACGTAAATCGTTCTATCTGGTGACGGTGGTTCTCTTTTTTTAGTGTTTTTTTACATGGGACTCTAAAATCACTACATGATCAGACTATGATGTTTTTTTAATCAAAAAATAAAAGTGCCAAAAAAACCATTACGCAGCATGGTCCAAAAAAGACCCTCCAGAGTCTGGAGGGTACCCCCCCTAATATTCAAAAAAGTTCATTTTTTGAGGAACATACATGAAAAGTGGTTCAAAAAAAAGGTCCCATGCAACGATTAAAAATCCAAACCAGGTTTATGGTAATAACCATCATGTAAAAGGTAGTATCAAAAACGAAAAAATCATCCAAAAACTATTACGCTTCATGCTTATGGTAATAGGTCAAAATAATCAACCAGATTCAAACTACCATAACGCGTGGGTTTTTAAGAGTTTTTTGGAAATTATAAAAAACTTACAAAATCATCATGCAAACCTACCATATTATAATTACCAAAAAACACATGCAAAAAAACGTTTATATGATAAAAAAAAATTGCGTAATGACTAAAAAACCCTGTTTTTTTAGGGTCTAAAATGCATTTTTGCATAGTAATAACATAATAAAATGAATTAATAAAAATAAAAAATTGCGTAGACATCTATGCTATTATTACGTAAGAGTAGCGTAGTAAGACTTACACCATATGAAAAAATTCATTACGCAATCATATGGTAATGAAAAATCACTATGCAACTCATATTTTACATTACCATAAGCGTAATGTAAAATCAGATCTTTAAAAAAGAAAATCGCATTTATTACCATCGCTACATGGAGAGCTCCATGTAGACAAAATGAGTAAAATTATTCAATAATATAATTTAGCATGGTCTAAAATAACGTAATGACTTTTTTAAACAATTATAATTTACTATTATAATAAAAACGTAATAATTATAAAAACTATGAAAAATCATATGGTAATGACTATGCGTTTTTACATGATGAAAAATAAAAAATTTTCATTTTTTCTCATCTACGCTCACATGGAGGGATGCACCCCATTTTTATTTTATCAAAAAACGCCTACCATAAAATCAAAAAAAATTAGACAAAAAAATCAATATTCATCGTGGGCTACTATGTTTTTTGAACTAACTGTTTTTAATAGTTTGCATAATAAAATTAATAAAAATATATTATACAAAACATTTTAGACACATGATTTGGTGGTTCCTTTTTATTTCAGCGGTTTTATTGTAAAAACGTTTTTTACATGGAAAA
>Ga0214923_10003034_pt1 | contig 21491 bp, 13 predicted proteins | sample LL1510_MetaG_FD_177993 | JGI IMG/M metagenome (GOLD analysis project Ga0214923, IMG submission 177993) | Freshwater microbial communities from Lake Lanier, Atlanta, Georgia, United States - LL-1510 | ecosystem: Environmental > Aquatic > Freshwater > Lake | place: USA: Georgia | collected...
GGAATTGTTGGAGTTGTTGGGGTTGTTGTGGTTGTTGGGGTTGTTGGAATTGTTGGGATTGTTGGAGTTGTTGGGGTTGTTGTGGTTGTTGGGGTTGTTGGAATTGTTGGGATTGTTGGAGTTGTTGGGATTGTTGGGGTTGTTGGGATTGTTGGGGTTGTTGGGATTGTTTGTACAGCCTGATACATTAGTGAGGAATCATTATCATAATCATAAACTGGGTCTTGTTGATATGCTAAATATTGTTGTGAGGGCTGTATTATACTTCTATTATAGTTCTTAGAAATAGGATATGTTTGTAAATTATTGCCTAAATAAGGAAATGAAAATATATGTGAAACAAATATAAAAATAATTAAAAAACAAAGAATAATAAATAAAATCGATGTTATATTAGTCATTAAATAATAATAATATTTTTTTATAAAAACTATTACAATTTAAATGGATCATAATCATTATCTTCGCCAGTATCGCTTGGCTTAATATTTGGAATGTTTGTTTGTAATAAAATATTATTAATAGAGCACACACTATTTTGATTTAATAGATCGCCAAATTCTTTTTCAATCATAGAAGTGGGATCTGCAACCACAGGTTCTATTTCTATATCTAAATCTTCTGGAGATTCAGGCATTTGCGGAATATTATTAATGTCTAGCAGAACACTAAATGAACTTGTGCCAAAATAACCATCTTGTCCACACATCACGTTTGCAGAGATTCCACGTAAATTATCAAGCTCTCCGTGACGAGCCGCTTTAAGAAATTGTTCGGGTGTTTCTTCAAATGATGCTTTTGCGATTGGTCCAATATCATCATTATTAATTCCGTGTCTAAACACAGAGACAAGATTCTTATTAACAGTCATTCTATCACATAACAAACTTAAATGATGATAATTAATATAAGCACCATCGTGTTCAATAACCTCTGTAAACTCGTTGTAAATTATTTGCCTGGCTGCTTCAACCCCTAATATTCTATAAGTTTCTTGAATATCATTTGTGTATGTTCTATATACATCAATATTATCTAAACTTAACAAATCTAATAAGTTAGTCCCTACTGTATCTAATACCCAAATTTCTTTACGATTATATTTGCCATTGTCTTCTTCCACTGAGTCTGTAATTTTGCGAGGCATAACACTATCAATGTGTTTAATTCCGCGTAAAACCAGATTGTTTAATAGTTCATCTTGAAAGTTTTTAAGAATATAAATTTCATCAGATTGATCAAGTGGATGCGCAACATTAGTTTTTTTCTTAGAAAGAATATTTTGCAGACGAATCCGAAAAATTAAATTCGTAGAATTATAATCTGAATAAACACAATCTATAGTGTTTCCATACGCATATGTTAAAGCATAATTAATATCATCCATTGAAATATTGGTATCTACCATTTCATTTTTATCAATTTCAATACGAATAATCCAGTTTGATTTAGAAGGGCTGGAATCGCTGCTGCCGCTGCCACCGCCTGAGCTATTACACTCATTAAACACTCTATTAAACTCTTGATATTGCGCAATAAGTAATTCATCCATTTTCATAAGACTATTTAAATCATCAGGATCATAACATATACTAACATTTTTTACCAGATTTTGCAGTTTAATATGTCTAATTTTATTAACTAAATGAAATGCTATGGTCTTGTCGTGTTCTATTTCTTTTGGTAAATAAATCGTACAAGAAGGATTTTTTGGATTTTCAGATAATGATAAAATTTCTTCAATTCGTGGAACTCCACGAGTAACATTTGACTTAGATGCAACACCAGCAAAATGAAATGTATTTAGCGTAAGCTGTGTGGTCGGTTCACCAATTGATTGGGCCGCAATAACTCCAACCATTTCACCGGGATTAACAATCGCCTCTTTATACATTTTAAGAATTACATCAAGTAAGTAATTAAGAGCGTTTTTATTAAATCTTTTAACAAATAGAAGTTGTGTGGGACAAAGATTAAAGTAATATAATACTTTAAATAATTCATTCGGTTTTGAATATGTAAATGTTTCTAATATTTTATAAGTATTTTCAATCATTTCAAACGCTTCTAAGGGAGTAATATCAATTTGAGAATTAATATTTAAATTATGTTGTCCCTGAACATTATTAATTACATATGCAAAAGCAATTGGTAAATGAACTTGTTTATTATATAAGTTTTTAAATACCTTCGCAATTATATTTTTTTGCGAGGCTAACATATAATTAATATATGTGTTAATTTTTAGATTTAATTCAGGCAGTTCTTTTTTATATTTTGCACCTATTTTAGCAGTAAATACACTCGCGATTTCATTAATATTTTTTAAAGAGATATTAAAATAATTATATATTTCTTCATTACTCATTTGAACAAGTTGAATTACTTGTCCTTCTACTTTAACTGGGTCAAATCCATCTTCCCCATATGTAAATTGAACTATTTTATCTTTATTATTTCTTACCGTCATATCATATCTTACCATTAAATCTTCTAATGCTTTAATTAATCGTCTTGAAATATAGCCAGTTTGACTTGTTTTAACTGCAGTATCAATAAGACCAACTCGTCCACCCATTGCGTGGAAGAACAGCTCTGTTGGCGACAGTCCACCAATAAAGGAGCTTTCAATAAATCCTCGTGCACCTGGAGAATCGTCATATTTACTAAAATGAGGCAATGTTCTATTTTCAAATCCATAAGGGATACGTTTTCCATCCACATTTTGTTGGCCTAATGCGGAAACCATTTGTGCAATGTTTAAATCACTGCCTTTTGAACCGGCATTAACCATCATAACAAATCTATTATCACGACTTAAACTTGAACGTCCAATTTGACCGGCCTCATTAGTTGCTTGATTTAATATATTATTAACACTGTCTTCAAATGCCAAGTCATTTGTTTTACCACTTTTATTTTCAAAAATCCCAATATGCGTTTGGTCAATAATATTTTGTACCGCATTTTTTTTAGCACTAATTACCTTTCCTATTTGCTCATTTGTTTCTTGATCAGCAATAAGATCGTTAATTCCAACACTATAAGAATCTGTTTTCATAAACTCAGTAACAATATTTTGAAGATTATCAATAAAGTCCGCAGCTGCACCATTTCCAAAATCATTATAGATTCTTTGAATTAAACCCTTAGACCCATCACTTAATACACCTTTGTCAATTTGTCCTCGATAATAATTTCCATTAATAATTTCAATCACATTATTAGAAGTAATATAATCTTCAGTAGCATCATTATATGCTTTTCCTTTATATTTTAGTGAAATTGGCGGAATAATTTGTGATAAGATATCAAAATTAGTAATTGTAGAAAGATTTGATAATTTATTAATATCAAGATTTGACACACCCATTAATAGATTCATTGCTTTTCTATTGTCAAACACTAATTTTTGTCTAGTAAACTGATAGCAACCAACAAGCGAATCTTGAAAAATGCCTATAATAGATTTATTATTTGCTGGACTTACAATTTGTGTAGGAATAGCGGCTAGATTTAATAACTCTATTTCAGCTTCTTCATCTTGCGGCATATGTAAATTCATCTCATCACCGTCAAAATCAGCATTATATGGTTTTGTATCACCAACATTCATTCTAAACGTGTCGCCGTGATAAACAATTTTAACAACATGACACATCATAGACATTCGGTGAAGGGTGGGTTGACGATTAAATAAAATAGCATCACCATCCATCATATGACGATGTACCCTGTCTCCTTCATTTAATTTAATTGATTCTCTATCTATATATCTTAATGAAATATTTTCACCGGTTTTTCTTTCAAGTATTTTAGCACCAGGGTGAATATCTGGACCATTTCTTACTAGTTTTAATAAAAAGTTCATATTCGTTTTATTAACGCTGATTGGTTTTGTTAAGTTTTTAGCAATCTTAAGTGGTACCCCAAGTTCTCTAATTGATAATTGTGGATCAGGCGTAATAACAGAACGAGCACTATAATCTACGCGTTTACCCATTAGATTACCACGAACTCTTCCTTGTTTTCCATTAAGCCGTTCTTTAATTGATTTTAATGGACGCCCTGATCTCTGTGCAACAGCCGCTACACCAGGGATTTTATTATCAACTAATGTTGCTATATAATATTGTAAAACAGTGGTCCAATCATCAATAATATTACCATTTGCATTTGAATTAATTTTTTCTTGTAACGTTTTATTTGTTTTAATAATATTAACAATAATATGAGTAATATCATCTTCGCTGCGTTGTTGTGAATCATGTTTAACTGATGGTCTAACAGCTGGTGGTGGAATTGCTAATACTTGACAGACCATCCATTCTGGTCTAGACCAAATTGGACTAAATCCCATAAACTTAACATTATCATCTGTAATTCTACGAAATAATCTAATTACTTTTTCTGGAGTAAGATTTAAAGTAATTTTTGATTTTTCAGTATCAGAAGTATCAACCTCATCCCATTCAGCAATTAATGTTGCCAAGTTTTCTTTTTTAATTTTATTTGGTTGTTTGCAACCGCATCCATCATTTGTTGCTTCTCCACATCTTTTAATTTTACTTGCAATTTGAAATAGTTTATTCCATCTTTCATCTGGAAGCATATTAAGAAGTTCTTTATGTTTTTCTTTACTAATAAGTAATTTGCTACATTTAATACAACAACATCTAAGAACTTTAAGAATCGTAGGTAGATATTGAATATAAAATACAGGTCTAGCCAATTCCATATGTCCAAAATATCCAGGTGTCTTCATATAATCATGTCCATCAGTTGGACAAATAAGGCCAGGCTCTAATACACCCATTCTTGGATCAAATAAACCGCCAATAACTGGTTTATTATTAATATAAGTATCTCTATTTGTAATTTCAGCAACCGATCCTTTTCTAATCTCTTCTGGTGATAATATACTAAATTGTATACCAATAATTTTAGCACATTCTTTACTTAAAGAATCGTTTTGATTAGCCATCTCCTTATATTAGTAAAACAATATTTAGATTGTTTTATTTTCAATTTTTATAATAAAAATATTATTTTATTTTTAATTATTATAAAATTGAAAATAAAATATTTAAATAAATATAATTATAAAATGGACATAATCGATTCTTTGCCTCATACTCATAAATACAATACAAGATATAAAAAGAAAAATGATTATGATTATAATATTGAACCACTAGAGTTTCAATTATTTCTTACAAAGATTTTTCCATCTAAATATATGAAAAATAAATCAAAACTATTATTATCTTTAAATAATTCTAAAATTAAAAAAAATATTATTAAAAATAAACATTCTAATATCACTACAAAACAAAAACAAAAACAAAATACACCAGATGACTGTAGCGAAAGTGATGAAGATTATGACGATGAAGATTATGAAGACGAAGATTATGAAGACGATGACGACGATGACGACGATGAAGACGACGACGACGACGATGATGATGAATGCGATGAATGCGATGAATGCGATGAATGCGATGAATGCGATGAATGCGATGAATGCGATGAATGCGATGAATGCGAAGATGAAGACGATGATTTTATTGTTAAAAGAAAGTTTTTAAATAATTTAGTTTCTATTGCAAATGAAAGAAAAAAATCATTAAGTGTAGTCAATAAAAATAAAGGTTCTAAAGAAAAAGAGTTTAAAGACTTAATTAATTTAGAAGATAATTTAAATGATATAAAATATTTCACTAAAGAACTTGATGATTTACAAAAAAATAATATTATTGAAGAATTAAAAAAAGTTAATTCTAAGTTTAAGATTTATAAGCCATATAGAATTTTAATTTTAGAAATGAATATTCCAACAGAGTTTAAAATTGTTGCATTAAAAAAAATAGGAATGCTTGAAACAATGAATCCATCTGCAAGTGAGTATTTTAAATTAAAATTGTGGATGGACTCGTTTATGTCGTTACCATTTAATAAAATCCATACTTTGCCTATTTCATCAAATGATGGGTTTACTAAATGCTCCGACTATATTAAAACCTCAATTGATATATTAGATAAAGCAGTATTTGGATTAAATGATGCTAAAATGCAAATTATGCAATTATTAGCACAATGGATTACAAATCCAGACGCATTAGGAAATGCATTAGCAATTAAAGGACCAATGGGTACTGGAAAAACAACTCTAATCAAAGAAGGAATTAGTAAATTGTTAAATAGACCATTTTCATTAATTGCGCTTGGTGGAGCAACTGATGCAAGTGTATTAGAAGGACATAGTTATACGTATGAAGGAAGCACTTATGGTAAAATAGTAGATATTTTAATTCAAACACAATGTTCTAACCCAATTATTTATTTTGATGAATTAGATAAAGTAAGTGATTCTGCTAAAGGAGATGAAATTATTGGAATATTAACACATTTAATAGATAGTAGTCAAAATACAAATTTTCACGATAAATATTTTTCAGAAATAGATTTTGATTTAAGTAAAGCATTATTTATATTTAGTTATAATGATGAAACTAAAATTAATCCAATTTTACGCGATAGAATGTATAAAATTACTACAAAAGGATATGATAAAAAAGAAAAAAGTATTATTGCTAAAAAATATTTATTGTCTTCAATTTGTAAACAAGTTAAGTTTGATGAAGAAAATATTATAATTAATGACGATACTATCGATTATATTATTGATAATTATACTGAAAATGAATCTGGCGTGCGCAATTTAAAAAGATGTTTAGAGATAATTTTTACAAAATTAAATTTGTTTAGATTAATGCCTAAAGGTTATTCATTATTTAATGTAGAAGATTGTTTTACTGTTGAGTTTCCATTTAATGTAACAATTCCAATAGTTCAGAAGTTAATTAAAAAAGAACAAAGTAATGACTCTTGGAAGGTAATGTATATGTAACTTGTTTATTTGGGTTTTCTTTTGGTTTTTCTTTTTGATTTTTTACCTCCTGTTTGGTTATCTCTAGGATCATAAGGAGGAACCTCATCACGAGAAATCTCATCACGAGAAATCTCATCACGAGGAACCTCAGCACGAGGAACCTCAGCACGAGGAACATCATCACGAGGAGCAGGCAGTTGCTGAGCGGCAGGAAGCTTTAAGTCATCATCATTCGCCTTATAAGCAGCAACACCAAGGCCCTGTGCAGCCATTGCTGGTTGTAATTGATCCATTTTTTCTGTTGCTGTATTCATTGATGATTGACATTTTTCAAGTACTGGTGAAATCTTATCAAATAAACTATTAACCTCTCTTATTTTTATTTGTAGTTCATCCTTTAATTTTTTAAACTCAGTTGCCGCAGTCTCTAGTTTATTTGTGGACATACCAAATATTGACTTCACTTTATTAATAAAGTCATCGATCATACCTCCTCCGCTAACCTTTCTTGATTTTCTCCGGCGATCTTCCTTTAATAAACGTTTTTTTCTACTTATACTAGGCATTATTATATATTATATAATAATATATTATATTATATTTTAATATTGATTAAATTCTAAATAATAACGTGGATTAGATAAATATTTTAAAGGTTTTGTATATAAAACAACGCCAGACCCAATAGATAAACTAATTAGTTTTTTTTTATATTCTGTTAAAGATGTTTCTTTAATAAATGGATTTGTACAAATTTGTTTTATAGATAATAATCTATTTGCTGGATTAATCATGAATGAACCTATAAAATGCGGTTCTTCAAACCTATCTGGAACATATGCAATATATAAATCACAATTCTCAGTTTTTTTAAGTGAATAATTAATTGTATTAACTAAATCAATTAAAACAAATGTAGGATAATTAGTATCACTATTTGTAGTTGTTTTATATAACCATTGTATCGCGGTTGTTGTTGTATCTTTTGCTGAATATAATTTTAATCCATTATAATTATTTAAATTATCTTCTAAACACAATTTTATCTTATTATTGATATTAAGATGAATAGGTCTTGAAATAAATATATAACTAAATGTTAATAATATATTAATTAATATCATATTGATTATATATTATAATATATTATTGATTATATATTATAATATTATATTATATAATGAATATTCTAAGTATTAACTATTCTCCATATAGTTCGCAACCAAACCCACCATCCCTCCCTAATAAACAAAATTATAAAAATAATTATACAAATTGTATTGGTGGAATGCCTTTAAAAACTGGTTTTGCAGATAATTCAAATACTTTTTCTAAAGGTAGACAGTTGTACTTCAAAAGTCACGCTTGTTCTTATTTTGTTCATAATGGAAATATTCAATGTAAAACTGGGGTTATTAGAGTAGAAGGCAATCATAATACTAATAACTGCAATAAATTAATAAATGCAACAAATACTTGGAGTTCAAGTAACCATACAATTCATAATCGTAGAAGCAATTCAATTGGCTGTATAAATAGTAGTTCAAAATGTTTACTAAATGGCAAACAAAACAATATATTAACATCCGATGAACATATCAATTATAAAAAAAATATTGCTTTAGGGCGTGGTAGCACTATTAGACCAGGTCAAGATTCTAAGCTATCTTTTAATTCTAATAATTTAAATCAATCTAATACAAATACCCTTAGTGTTAAAAGTGCTCGTCAACGCACCAGAAATAGAGGCTATATTGTTCCTCCAAAATGTAGAATGATTTAAAATTATTTAAAAATTATCATCAAACTCAAAAGCAGTTAGAGTTGTGTCATTCTCTCTAGTAGTCATTGCATATTCTCCAACTCTTCTTTCAAAAAAATTTGTTTTACCCTCAATACTAATTAATTCCATAAAATCAAATGGATTCGTTGAATTATATATTTTATTATTTCCTAACTGAACTGCTAAACGATCTGCAACAAACTCAATATATTGACTCATTAATTTTTGATTCATTCCAATTAAATTACAAGGCAATGATTCGCATATAAACTCTTTTTCAATTTCAACAGCTTCCATAATAATAGTATTAATTTGGTCTGATGAAAGTTTGTTCTGTAATTTATTATATAACAAAATAGCAAACTCAGTATGAAGAGCCTCATCTCGACTAATTAGTTCATTAGAAAAAGTTAATCCAGGCATTAAACCTCGTTTCTTTAACCAATAAATAGCACAAAAAGCACCTGAAAAAAATATACCTTCTACACACGCAAACCCAATTAATCTAGTCGCAAAATTAGATTCTTTATCGCCAATCCATTTTAAAGCCCATAACGCTTTTTTATTAATACATTCAAAACTGTCTAAAGCATTAAATAATTTATGTTTCTCTTTAGAATCATTAATATATGTTTCAATTAATTGACTATACATAATTGAATGAATATTTTCCATAGCAATTTGAAAGCCATAAAATGCTTTTGCTTCAGCTAATTGTACTTCTGACATAAATCGCAACCCTAGATTTTCTAATACTATTCCATCGCTTGCAGCAAAAAATGCTAATATCATAGAAATAAAATATCGTTCATTGTCTGTTAATAAAATCCAATGCTGCACGTCTTTTGATAAATCTACTTCTTGTGCCCTCCAAAAACAATCTTCTGCTTTTTTATACATTTCCCATATGTCTTGGTCTTTAATTGGAAACATTACAAATCGATTGATTTGTTTTGTTAGTAAAGGTTCTTCTTTAAAATCCTCCATTTCTATAATAATATATTGTTAAGATTTTAATATGTTTTAATATATTAAAATCTTATAGTAGTAATATATATTAATAATATGGGTAGTATAATACAAGACGATATGCTACATCAAAATATAAAAGACGAAATAAATAAAATTAATTTAAGATTAATTCATAGATATAAATCATTAGATTCTATAAATGAAACTTCAAAAGATATTTTATCTAAATATAATAAATATTTTGAAAATCAAATTAATGAAAAAAAAATGCTACTTCAAACTTTAAAAAATATTTTAGAATATTTAGAAAACTTAAAAAAAAAAAAAGAGTTTAAAAAATCAAAAAATGTTAAATATTATATAAACAATGATATTGATAAAGTAAAATTTGATATATATAAAATTACAATTGATTTATTAAATCTAAAAAATAGTATTACTAAATAAATAAATATTTATTAAATATATAAATATGAGTAAATCTAGTAAAAGTAAATCAAAACTTAGTAAATCTAGTAAAAGTAAATCTAAACTTAGTAAATCTAGATTTAGTAAATATAGGTTAACTAAAAGCAAATCGTATAAAAAAACCGGTGATTTACAACAACTATCCAATTCAAAAAATAAATATTTAATTTTTTAAATATATTTTATCTAACATTTAATATATAATGAAAAGTAAAAAAAATCAGAAAAATGCTCTTAATATTCAACATAATAAATATGTTATGTATACTTTATTAATTGTTGCAGTGATCAATTTATTAATGTTCTTACAATATAATTATTTAGGAAGTATATTATTATTTTTAGTAGTAGGTTTATTATCTACGTTATATACTAAAAATATGAATATTATACTCTTTTCTACAATTTTAATTACTAATATTACAGTATTTGTTGCTAAAATGTTTGGGTATAAAGAAAGGTTCGTACAAGGCAAAACAGTAAAAGGTCTTAAATGCAAGGATAATAATGGAAAAAAAACTAACCTTAAAATGATTACTCAATCTCTTTTTGCGGTAGATAAAGGCGATGAAGATGACGAAGATGAAGGATTTATAGGTTATCGAGGCGGAGCTCGATCATTAGACGCTATCACTAATGATGCATTTACAGATGGATACTCGTATCAAGGGGGATACTCTTCTATCCTGAGAGAAGGATACAAAGACAAAGATGAAGAAGACGAAGAAAAAAATAAAAAACCACCAACTATCCCACCAACAAAACCACCAACAAAACCACCAACAAAACCACCAACAAAACCACCAACAATAATAAAAGAACAAATGAAAAATAAAAATGAAGAAGAAGACGATGACGATGATGAAGGATTTAAGACTATACAAGAAGATATTGAAGAAAGCGAAAAATTAAACAAAAGTTTGCGTACAAATAAAATACCAAAAGATGCTGAAAAAGAAATTAAAAAATTATTAAATGGTACTGATATTAAAAATTTAAATACAAATGAATTAATAGAACAACAAAAAGGATTAATGGACGCAATGAAAAATATGGATCCATTAATAAAAAGTGTAAATGAAATGATTAATAACTTAAAAAACTCGCCAATTAGCGGATTTATGGGTTTAGGAAAATAAATATATAAATATATAAATATAACTAATAGTTATAACTAATAGTTATATCATTTCAACTCAACTAGTAATATGGTTTAATTTTATATTTTAATATCTTGTTTAATATATATTATGCCACCAAAAACTCCAAAAACCCCGCTTGCTTCTAGTCCTTCTGCTGCGGGTCCTTCTGCTGCGGGTACTTCTGCTGCGGGTACTTCTGCTGCTGCTGGTGATCCGGTATCCGTCAGTTTTGAAACAACTAAGGCAGGTGAAATAAAACATACTACTTTTGAAACACTTCTTCAAACTTTTAATAACAGTTTTAAGACTATTGAGGACCTAAAGGAGTGGATAAATGCCCAAGATCAAAGTGCTTGGGCAAGCGATGACCCTATTAGAAATATTAAAAGTTTAAATAAGATAATTAAAGAGGGATTAGCTAAACATGTAGATAGAATATTTAAAAAAATTCAAACTACATTAACAAATGGAAAAACCATAAGTAACATGGATATATATGATAATAAAGTAATTCGGATAACATATACAGATAATTTAAGATTTACAAATCCGATCAGAACAGTTGAACTAACATATCAAGAATTGAAATCTAAATTAAATATACTAAATACTGCTTTGCAAAATGTTTTTAACTATAATGAGCTTGATGATATATACATATCTCAAGCGGCATTTACAAGAGCATTTTATACAAAAGCAATAAATGCTTTAAATATGAATGTTTCAACTATCCGGGATTTATATGAAACAGAGAACGCATCTCAACAGTGTGAGCGAAGCTACAAATTACCAATGCCAGATTACTGGGGTAGCAGCACAACATCGCAGCCACCGGGGAGATATGACTCAAGCGCTAAAGTAGATAAAGACTGGAGAAAATACTGTTATATATGTGACGAAGATATGGAAGAAGGCGATGGTGCACAATGTGAGCATATATTACCCGTATTTCAGGCTTGTGCTTTTAACTGTTTAATAAATAAATCAAGTAATATTGAAGATGAACTAAAAAAGATTCAGGCCAAGGCTCCTCAAAATACAACCGCACAACTACCAGAACCACTACTTTTAGAACTGAAATTAAAAAAATTAGAATATGCTGGAGCTCATCCTTGTTGTAATAGTATTAAATCAAATGATTCTTTTATAATAATAGATCCTAAGAAACATAACATAGTTGAGGTAAATACAGGCGCAATAACAATTGTATTAAATAATATTGTGACTAAAGCTATAACAGATAAGAAGTCAAAGTGTTTTAAATTAGCCCATTTAAAAGACTGGGGATCAGAAAAAATTTTATATCAAACTAATGAAATTGAAACAAATTATATAAAACCATTAGTAGACGAATTAAACATATTACTTGGATCTAATTTACAACAACATAACTTCAATAGAAGTGGAGTAATTGTATTATTTATAAGAATAAATCAAATATTAGCATATCAAGCTTCTATAGAACGTACTGTTTGCTCAATATTAACAGGAAGAATAAAAAAAATAGTCAATAATATAAAAATTCATATGATAACAACATATCAGTTTGAAAAGACTCTCGAGGATAATCACCTGCGTAACGGTATATCAGGTTATGATGATCCATTTTTAAGTGACTATCTAGAGGATTTAGGGTCAATTGCTAACAATGAAAAATTATGGGGACAACATCTTACCAAGACACGTACAATGACTACCAAGTGGCAAGAAATAAATATAAAAGTAACGGAACAATTCTTCACCAATAAAACAATTGAAATCTCGTTACTTCCAAAACTTCTAGTTAAAGCGTTATTAAAAAATTTAAATAAGAAGATATGTTTTAATCCAAGTTTTTTTAATATTGGTTGTTATGAAGCTCAAGATAAGCATAAAGATACTAATTCAACATATATTAAATATGAAAAAATACCTGGTAAATATGGAAGTATTAGAAGTAAAAGTGATACCGTAGCAGACGGTAATATAAGTCTTAAAATAAATTATTATATTGAATCTCTCATTGATATGTTCTATGATTCAAATTATCCAATGATAAGTTCTTATGATAGAAATAAAACCTCAAAAGAAGAAATAGAAGAAATAGATCAAATTAATGAAGACTATCTTTTAACAGATGTTTGTAAGAAATATATTGGACTTGAGTTTGGGTCAATTCTTCATCATTATAATAAAACCCCTGTTGTGGAATCTGAGATAATAGAAAAATATAAGCAAAGTCTAGATACGGCATTTGTCGAGTTTGAAATGGCTTATTTAAAATTCGTAACATGTTTTGTTGTATATAGATCAATAGAATATTTTAATACTGACAAAAAGGCATTTGACAACTTATTTAAATTATTTGATATAGATAAAGACTCTTTAAAAGAAGCTATACAAAAAATAGATAAAAAAAATGTAATTTTAGCAGCAAGCGCAACACTTAGTTCTCTGGATATTGCAAGTCAGTTAGTAGACGAAGACAAACCTGATGCTCTGAATGACGAGTTTAAATTGCCTGACCCAGAGAAAGATGATGATACAGATGATTCTGATCCGGATCCTACAATTACAAATGAAAATATTATAGAAGAAATAATTCAAACTGTAGGAGAAACATATTTTAAAATTATTGAATATTTATTTACTGTAAATAATGAAGAAGCTATTATTGTTTTATATACAATATCAAGAAAAATAATTTCTCTTATAGATAGCGAGCTCTCTCCAGATGTGATAAAGATTGAAATTAACAATCTAATTATTGACCAATATAAAATATTATTTGAAATATTTAAAGAAATATATGACAAAGATACTAAGAATATTAAAATAATACGTGACATGAAGGCAAATACAGAGGCTACCAAAGCAGCAGACAAAGCTGTTACTAAAGCCACACAAGAAATAAATGCAGATACTGAGGCAACTATGGCAGCAAAAAATTTAAGTGGCGTAATTGAGGAGACTCGAACTAAATTAGAAGAAGCAAACGTTTCTCTAAATGAAGCAATGAAGAATACATTTCAAAGTATAAATGATGAGGCGAAAGCCAGTGTTAACACATTTATGGATTCAGAATCTAAATTTATGAATTCGTTAAGCATCGATTATGAAGAAATAATGAAGACAAAAGAGCAAAAAAATGAACGAGAAAAGCACTTAACCAAAATAAATCAATTAATTTCTACAGTGTCAGAAATATCCAACAGCACAAACAAAAAGCTATATGAAGATTTTTATTCAATTCTGGAGGATGAATTGCTATCGTTAACCGTAGAGTATGACACAAAAAAAATTCAGTTTGATACGAATAAATCTATAAGAGAGGATATCTCTAATAAATGTTTAAAAGACTATGAAGATAAGTTACCCGATTTAGCCAATAAGTCGAAAGAGTTTCATGCAGGTATAAATTACTTTAACAGTGAACAAGATAAATCAACTAAAACTATAAGTTCTAAAACTGAAGTCATCCGTACAGAGAGAAAGCAGTTGGAGGAGGAAAAATCTGACCTGGAAAAAATAAAGGTAATGAGCACTTTCGAATTCTCTAATATGGATCGAAAGCAGAGGCTAACGTCGGGGCTAACGTTGGGACCGGACAAGTTGACATATATGGATGCGGAGACAACGAAAAAAGCATATATAGCTTATAAGATACAGAAAATAGATGAGAAGGAGAACCGTATAAAAGAAAAGGAAGATGAACTGAGTAATTTAACTAGAATGAAAGAAGCGACAAACTCGCAGAGATCTAAACTGGACCTGATAAAAAAACTGAGTGCTTTAAAGGATTTAAAGAAGCAATTTGACAGTCAAACTGAGTCAGAAAAAAATGAGGTATCTGAAATCCTAGAGGAGATAAACAAATATTCGAATATTGAACCAAAAACTGATGAAATAGATAATAAAACTCTTATAGATATTTTAGACTGGAAGATCAATATGAATGACTATATAACAAGTCAAAAATTAGTGAATGACACTATCTCTCAATACGAGGCAAACATTTTGAATGAGGATTCTCAACAAATTGAAAGTAAACAACAATATATTAATAGCTTGCCCGAAAAGAAGAATGGATTTATAACTAAGCTGAGGGAAACAGTAATAAGTCAAATTACTAGCCTTGATCAGAAACTAAGCAAATCTATTGGCACAGGTAATTATGATACACAATATAAACGTTATAAAGAGAAAAGGTCAGAACTAATTACTTTTACAAATAATTTGTATAAAAAAATATTGACAACTGCACAAATAAAAGATAGGGAGGATGCTGTGTATAACCTAGAGCAAACACTAGCCGATCATATAAGTGAGTATGATGAACTGTTTGCACAAAAGAAAAAAAAACATGAATTTGTAATTGCACAGTTGGGAAAAAGCATATCTTCATCAAGTACAACTTTTTATGCAATTGATAAACCACTAGATGAAGATAAAGATATAATTTTTAATAATAGTTTTTTATATTTAATTATGGTTAAAAATAATAAACCTCCACCAAAACTAAATAGAAGTAGAGATAACCCAGACACACCCGAACTAAATCCATTAAATACAATAACTTCATATATAAAAGAAACTCAAGTGGGAGGAAATAACTGTATAAAATCTATAACTAATTTTAATAAAACGTTTAAAACGCTGATTGAACTAAAAACACGATATGATATGGATATGGAATGGAATATTGTTGGAGTGCCTGCAACTAAGACTACGATTAGCTATTTGAAGAGAGTTGAAGATGGAGTTGAAATTATTCAGAATGAGACGCATAAACAAGTTGCTGATAAAATATTTGTATATAATACAAATGTATCAAAGTCTTTATATATTTGTTTATTTAAAAATAATATAGAAGAGAGATTAAAAAACATAAAAAAAAATAATGAAGAATTAACAAAAGAAGATTCAACATTATTAGATGACTGTATTACAAATGTACAAGATATACTAAATAAAAATTATTTTAATGATACAATTAATAATAAATGTAAGAAATTATTTATTAAACTTAATTTATTTATATATATCGATACAACAACCGGCAAAATATATGATAATATTGGTTATGTTTTGGATACTTTAGAGGCTGCTGATTTAGAATTTCTAAATAAAACTATTGAAAAAGATAAACCTATGTTTTTTTTGGATAGTTTAAAACAAGATGATACTACAGAAACTACAGCTGCCGCTGCGGACACCACTTACACTGCAAGACTCGACGCTGCCCTCTCAGACGCCGCTCTCGAATCCGCTTTCAAAGCCGGCCTCTCCTCCAAAGATAAAGAGATCCTCAGGCGCGCCGCAAATGAAGCCGCTCGCTCCGAAGCCGACACAAAACAAATAATTACTAAGTTTAATGAAATTAAAAAAAAAGATTTTGATGCTTTTCTAAAAATGTATCCTCATCACGAAACCGTTTTTAAGTTACGTAACAAAGAAAATCCAGAAACAGATATAGATCAAATAACTAAAGAGTTTTTAAATTTGTACCCCGATAAATTAAAATGTTCAAATTATTTTGATGAGTTAGGGTTCTTATGGGATACGGCGGCGCTTGATGAGTTAGGGTTCTTATTGGATACGGCGACCGCACGGGCGGCGTCCATTATCCGCGTCGCGCGCGAACAAAAACTAAAAAGGTATATAAAGAAGTATAGTGACACTGCCGTAATTCAAATTGAATTTATATCGGATAACTTAAATACTTATCAGAAAAAACCTAGATATAGATTTGAGGGACCTATTGGATTAAATAGTAATAACCTTAATGAGCTGCTTAATAAGTTTTTACCTCAATATATAGAACCAGAGTTAACCTACAAGTTTGAGTTAACTGCTAGAAGCCCAGACCATTCCGCTGAACCGGCTATAGAAATGACTAATAATGATACAATTAATGACGTACTGACAAAAAATAATAAGATGGAGACCTGGGGCGAGAGAGGCATTTATATCAGATTCAAACCCAAATCATAAAACTCTTATAATTGATTAATACGTTTCTTAACAGGAATACGAACCATTATTATTTGTGTTTTATCGTCCTTATCCTTGCTAAATCTATCAGTGAATAACTGTATCTCGGTGTCTTCTGTTTCTATTGCATTTATAGTAACACGAACTCCATCTGGATAACCATAATCAGAATATTTTATAGTTTCATAGATGTCTTTAATAAACTGTAGCGATTCAGTAACTTTTTTTTGTGTTTGAACAAGAATTATATCAGATGGTGGTAACAAATGTACATTGCCTGTTCTTTCAGTCACAGAATCTAATATAGCTTCTGTATTAAAAAATGGACTTTGTAAAAAGTAATGTAATATATCACCGGCTAAAGCAACTATCAAGCCACTATTTTCTGTTAATATTGTATCAAGAGATAAAAAATTTCTGCATACTTTTGTATGTGTAATTTTGATATTTTGTGGTAATTTATGATATGCTGGAGCAGCGGCGGGGCTTAATTTTTTATTTTCCCATAAATATATGTATATATTAATATAAAATGTAATTATTTGTATATATTTAATAATTGCATCTTCTTCATTAGCAGCGTTACTAATATTCATACTTGCCTTTTCTTGTAATGATTGTAATATATAGTTAACTATCTTATATATATTTTTTTTTGTTTCATTCTGTATATCTTCTTTTTGTTTAAGAAGATATGATAAAAAATTATAACAATCTCCATCTTTATCAACAAATTCCAAATACTCTTTTTGTACTGTTTGTGGATATAGGCCTCTTTTCATCATAACATCTTGTATTTTTGAGTATTTATTACAATCTGACCTATCGTTGGCTTGTTCTTGGGTTGTGTACTTACGCCACTTGTCAACTAAAGCCTTTTTATTATCATTATTTTTATCAATTAAAATGCGCACGGTTTTTACTCTAAATAATAAAAACCCGGGGCTATGACTTGGATCTGCAAGTAAAATAATATTTTCTATAAAAAAATTGACTCGTTCTGTTATTGTAAGCGTTGCTTGGTCTTCACTAGTTAGTAAGAAAGATTGTGCTAATGTATTATATTCTTTTTTTTCTTTTGGTAAACTTTTCGGCAATGTATTTAAACTTAAAAGCTCCTTATAATCGTTATCATTTTCTTCACCTTTATTATCTGATATTTTGGGTAAGTTAGAAATATCTTCCTTTAACATATCAAAATCTACTATTTTCGATGTTGACATTTTGTTTGCGTTTTGATTTTTTAGAGTTGGATGAATGTTTGGCGATAATTTAAAATCAAAATCACTATAGTCGCTTTTACTAATAGCTTCTACTATGGTTTTATAATTTGCATCTAAGTTAAAAAAAGATTTAATTTTAGTTAAAATTAGTTTAATTTTATCCTCGCCATCTTTAAACAATATTTTTTCATTATACGTCATAGCTGTTAATATCTTTTTATTAGCATCTAATAAATTGTTTGATTCTTCTTTATAGGAGTCAGCGTTGTTTATTATATTCATAATTAATTTTGCAAAAATTATAATTATATTACCGCCAGTTGCAGTTATTATCATACAATTTTTATATTGGCTTGTTAGCATATCCTTATCATTGCCTGATAAGCCATAATATTTATTTAGTTCATAACCACCATTTAAATAATTACAAAAATAGTTAAACATTATTTGTACATATTGGGAATGATTACATAATTTTAAAAAAGTTAAACGAGCTATTCTTTTCACACTTTTATCATCCGGATCATTCGCTAAAATCATTTCTAATTCTTTAATATATTTTGTTAATGGAAAATTAATTCCATGCTGAATAACACATTTATTATGTTCGCATCCAAAAGTATTATTAAAACTTGAAGCCGTTAAATCAAACATTTCTCCAGAAATTTTCTTTGCCCTTTTATTTGCAGCCATATTATAATATTATATATAATATTATAATATTTATATTAAATTGTTTTATTATTGTTTTATATATTTCCAACTAGTTCCATTTATCCAATTGATTGTATGAGGAATCTTATTTTTAAATATTATAGTACCTATTATTTTTTTATCTAAGGAATCATTAAACTCGTTTGTATTATTTAAAAAATTATAATTAAAAATAACTTTATTATTTACAATTTGTCCAGTACCAAACTCAATATCTCTATAATATCCATTTATAATATCTGAAAACTGTTCAATAACAATAAAATCCCCCCTCATATTAGTATCTAACCATTTTCCTGATAAGTTTGGAGTATCTAATTTCTTAAGAATATTAGATCGAGGAGGTTTTCTCACTACTTTATTAAAGGTTAAACCATTGTTTAACTTAATTGTAGTAACTAATCCATTTCTATTATCTTTAATTAATTGTCCATCTAGTTTTAATTTCGTATCTACTATATACATTTTAATAGTATTCTTAGAAATAATACCAATAATTTCTTCTTTTTCACTATTATAATAGCCTTTAATTATTGTATCATTTTGTTTAAATGTTATATTATTATTATATAATAAATTACATCTCCATAATCCACGTAAATCATTATTTTTATATTCTATAAACGATTCTATTTTTTTTCTATATACTATTAATAATACTAATAATACTAATACTAATAATAGTAATAATATTAAAATTATATAACTATTATATAATTTCATATATATAATTTATATATTATTTATTTAATTGATTCCATTATTATTTATCTTAAGGAGATGCTTTAAGTTATTGTTTTTTACCTAGCCCGCCGGCTGGTCCTCCTGCTCCTGCTCCTGCTCCTGCTCCTGCTCCTGCTCCTGCTCCTGCTGCTCCTGCTCCGAGTGCAGGTTTTTTAACTTTACCTTTAAACAAGTTTGGACCATATTTGAAAATTGCAATAATAATAATAGTCGATAAAATAGTGACAAATATTAAAAATGCTACTTGAAAATATTGTGTAAATATTACAGATGGAACACTATCTGGTTTTTTATAAATTACTAATTCATTTCCTTCTGATCCTGTAGGAGCACAATCAATCCATATTTCATCATTTTTAAAATAAGTTGCTCCTTTATTATTATAAGCAAGCTTTGACTTTTGAAGCGGTGTTACTCCATTATCAAATTTTTTTGTATTTGGTTTATATGCACTAACTTCACCAACTAAATTATATGTTTTTATAATATTATATGTTAATAAGAGTTCAGCAGCTCTTTTTGTTAGCTTTCGGTCAGAGCTTTGGCTGCCTGAAAAAAATGGAAGAATTGTATTTATTTTATTAAAATTGTTTTTATTTACATATATAGCAACATCTTTTACATCATATACAATTATATCATAACAAGTAAGAATCGTATCATTAAAAATAGTATTAAAGCTAAAGCTATCCCTCATCCAATTAACTGCTGCTTTTTCAGTAATCCAAGGCACGTGTCCAACATAAGAATAATAACCAATATTTTTTGGTATCATTTTATTTAAATTAACAGATAATCCTGTAACATTTCCTCCTTCTCCTTCACTATTTCCAAGAGTTTCTAAAAATGTTATTACTTCTGATAATACAGAAGAAGCATATGGAACAGTGCCTGTTGAATTACTAATTGGAATTGATATTATTAAATCTCTTCCTCCTTGTGTATTCTTTAAAACTATAAATAATTCTCCGGCCACTATTTGATTTTTATAACTATGTCGCGATGGAACATATAATCGTAATTCTTTAACAACTAATTTGCTAAATCCACCATTGCTACATATTAAACTATCTGGAGATGAATAATCCGCACAAACCGTCTCTGTATCGTCAAGTTCGATTAAAATATGAGTACCCATATTTCTAGCAACAATTCCAGAATCTTTAAAATAGTATGTAAGTTTACATTTCTTATTACATTTATTTAACGTGTTATCTATATTAATACAACTTACTAAATCTTTAAAAATATCTGGTAATCTTGGTAATTGACTAGTCATATAATTATTATAATACTATATAATAATTATATAATTAAATAATTATATAATTATTTAATTATATAATTATATAATTATTATATAATATTATATCTATGAGAGAAAATTCTAATTTAAGTAATACTCCAATAATTAGAGGAGGTGCAGCTTCTTCACCCAACATAGCGGATGATATAGCAAATGCTATATATCAAGCGGTAACAGACAAGAAAGCAGCAGCAGCAGCACTAGTAGCAAAAGCATCAAGTTTAGCTTTAACTACTGATCCTGCTTCTTCTTCTAAGAGCTTTTCTCTAAT
>Ga0214923_10003035_pt1 | contig 21482 bp, 25 predicted proteins | sample LL1510_MetaG_FD_177993 | JGI IMG/M metagenome (GOLD analysis project Ga0214923, IMG submission 177993) | Freshwater microbial communities from Lake Lanier, Atlanta, Georgia, United States - LL-1510 | ecosystem: Environmental > Aquatic > Freshwater > Lake | place: USA: Georgia | collected...
GAGAGTCACCAGAGGCAAAAAGAGAAAGAAGAGGAGCGTCTCCAGAGGCAAAAAGAGAAAGAAGAGGAGCGTCTCCAGAGGCAAAAAGAGAAAGAAGAGGAGCGTCTCCAGAGGCAAAAAGAGAAAGAAGAGGAACGTCTCCAGAGGGAAAAAGAGAAGGAGTTGCGCGATGAAGAATTTGAACGAACTTACAAAATGACAATGGAAATTGAAGATCGTAAAGATAAACGCATGAGCGAATTTGTAAGAGTCCAAGAAAAAACTATTGACGAATGGTCCGAAACTATGAGACTTGAACGCGAGGCGCGAGATAGATATTTTGCAATGCGTGATCAAACGATGCTTCTGCATAATCTCAAGAATCGTTGCCTGACCGTGGGAGGATTATCGATGATTCAGAGTAATGAGTTCGCTATCTATGGGACGCAAGCCTGTCCTTATGTGCAATCTTCAGAGTTGAAAAACTTTGTTCAAAATCATATCTTTGGAAATCCCTGTCCCTCGGATATAAAGGACGATATTATGGATGATATGTTTGGACTTTTTGATGATATGAGTGTCAAACAAAAAATAGAAAAAACCGAAATGAAATTTGATTATGATACTCCATTACCTATCGAGGATAATTTTATCGAGATGAATCTCCTTAATGATTTTATGCAGGATGTCGAACAAACGACTGATATTCAAGAAGAATTAATTTCCTGTCAGATTGCGGGTTTGACGTTACACTGTCCTTATGATGATATTAAAGCAAATTGGATTCCTTTCCGTAAAGATATAAAATCTTATTTTGTCCCACCGCCCGATGTTCCCAATAAATCATATAAAATGGAGTTTACATCGCCTTTCTTACTTGAGGGTGGTGTAGAAGAACAAAAAGACACCATAGATATGGTACTCGAAACACCTGATCGTTATGGATTAAAAGAATGCACAATTATGCGACCCGAAGATGTGGTAGGTAGTGGTGATGAAACTGTTTCCTCGACTCTCAAACATCGATTTCGTCGAAAGCATTTCCTGAAGAAGATGAAAAAGATTATTAAAAATGAAGTGAAGAAACGTTTTATCCAATCGAGGATGAGTGCCTTTTCGGCACGAATAATTTTAAGCATGTTCAGAGTGCATCGGGATGGTTTTTACACGCCAGATTCCATGATTAGATATTGTCAAGATACGAAATTCAAACGAGATAATCCTGGAATTGATCCTCCTTCAAGGAGATTATTCAAGAACCTTTATTTTGGGAATAAACTGTTGACGACTTGTGATTTTTGCCAAGCAAATTTATTGAAAAATGATCCCACTTGGGAAAGGGCACACATTATACCTTCCAAGAGCGGAAAATTAGGATCGAACGGAAAGCATAATTTTTTGATTTGCTGCAAATCATGCAATACTAAAACGGGTGATATGGATCCTTATTTACACCCTGATTTTCGTTTTACTATTAAAAATTAATTATGATAATGCCACTTTTAGATCTTGAATTAAATCATCAACGTCCTCGATACCTACTGACATTCGAATCAGATTAGGGGTCATACTATTTTTCAATTTATCTGGAATATTTATATGTGTCATTAATAATGGACAACAAATTAACGATTCTACGGCTCCAAGAGATACTGCCAATTTTAAAATTTTTAATGATTGTAGAAATGATTGTACATTTTCTTTCACATAAAAAGAAATCATAGACCCATGTCCACGGAATTGTCGTTTTGCTAATTTATATTGATCAAATGACTTTAAACCAGGATAAATTACTTTTTGCACATTAGGATGGGACTCTAAAAATTTTGCAATTTGCAAAGCATTTTTTTGTGACGTTTCCATCCTTACATGTAACGTTTTTAGTCCTCGTAATGCTAGATAACACTCAAAGGGTGATGGTACTGCACCCATGTGAGTTTGTATATATCTTAATTGAGATATCATCTTTTCATCATTGCAAGCGATGATTCCTATTAATAAATCCGAATGCCCTCCTATAAATTTAGTGGCACTGTGCATAACGATATCTGCACCCATGTTTAAAGGATTGATGAGATATGGTGTTGTAAAAGTAGAATCAATGACGAGTTTACAACCATATTTTTTAGCGATTTTTGAAATCGCTTGTATATCTGCTATTTTTAATAAAGGATTCGAAAGTGTTTCCAACCATATCATCCTTGTGTTATTCTGGATTGATTTTTCTAAAAGATCTAAATGATTACAATCCAAAAATGAAAATTCAATCTGATTGGATTGATTGGCAATGGTCGTGAAATAATTCAATGTTCCTCCGTATAAATTATCCATTGCGATAACATGTTCACCCGGTTTTAATAAATGAATAATTGCGGAAACACTTGCCATTCCCGATGAAAACGCACAACAAAATTTTGCATTCTCTAAAAGAGCCATCTTATTTTCTAATTCACCGCGTGTTGGATTTCCTAAACGACTATAGATATATCCAAAACCATGACTATTCAAGTCGTTTTTCCCAATATTTATTCCTGGAATCAATTGTGGAAAAGTTGTCCCTAAATGAATAGGTGTGATCAGAGAATCATTAAAATGATTAAATTCACTATGAATAACGTTTGTAGCAAATTTTTTACCATGTATTAATACAAATGGGAACAAAAATAAATTTTGAATTTTCATTTTATATAAAAAATATAAATTTTAAATATAAATTTACCGAATTTTTTACTGATAGTTCATTGTAAATAATAATAAATTTCAAAATTCAATTAATTGATTCTAATTTTAATTTTTTCAATAAATCGAAATTCAGGTCATCTGTTTTTAATAATTTACATAGAATTGGATTCAATAAACGGAATTCAATCAAAACAATATCTCCATTAAATTCTAAAGGACACGACACATCCATTATATGTTGAATACTTTTCCAATATTCTTCTGTCTCTTGTCGTTGGTCAAGATGGGTTGAATAATAATAATGATAAATTTCACTATAGAAACTTAGTATTAGAGATCCTATCATATTTTTTTCTTCGGGTGATAAAAAATTTTTTAAACTCCATCCGAAACTATGACGGATGATAAGGGGTGCGTTTTTTTTTCGTTCCTGTCGAGTCAAATAAGTATAAATAAACAAATATAAATAATTGGTTAGAAATGGTACGCGTTCCTCTGAAAAGGATGCATTCTGCATAATTGAAGTCACTATTTTTAAGGTATTGGTTAATACATCATATGTTTTTGGAATCACTCTGTAACGTTGTGCAATTTTTATTAAATCATTCATAACATTCATGGTGTCTAAAATGGGTATACCGAGCGTGCACTGGAAAACAAATCGTGCTCGTCTAATTTTATTAGGTTGGTCTTCATAAAATAAAACTAGATCTGGATATTCTTCAGAAACCGCCAAATATTTATATGGAAATTTAATCCTACGACTCAATAATCCTCCTTGTCCCTTTGTAATGTTTATTTCTTCAGAATGATCAAATTTATCAATAACGGTGATGATATCATCGATGGATCTTTTTAGATTCCGTACAATAAAGTGGAAAAGATTATCATCGACGTCCTGGAGTGAATCGTAAGTCACTGTAAATTCTCCATCAAAAAAAGGCTCTTCTATGTATTCTTTTTTTAATCTATATTGGTTGATTTTTAATTGTTGAAATTCTTGTGTTTTTATCAGATGCATAAACGGTTTAATTTTTTGGATTGCAATATAGTACGTATCGGATAGGGCATCCGGATATACAGATACATTTTCATTTAAAGGATAAGTCCAGAATTCAGGATGACTTTGTATCTGTTTAGAATTAGGATTTATCTTGACTAGAGATAAATGTTGTGTTTCTGCTTCAAAACCAATCGTTAATTTCATTTTAATTTTATTATTATAAAAATAAAATGTTTAGAATCATCCTTTTAATGAATTTTATAACGAGGGTATTCTCTATTGACGGATCTTACAATTCTTTTATAAATCAAATTGGATATTGTAAAATGCAATCATTTGATACGATTTCCAGGAATACTACAAATTCTGTCCCCATGTTTTTGGATGGAAGAATCTCATTTGGTGTTGGAATATCCAATGAAAATCAAAAAGAATTAGGATATAATCTATGCGGATCCTGTATTAATATTACTCATATCGATAATTTTTATGAATGGGATGCACAATTAACCCAATTTACATATAATAAAAAAAACCCGGATGAATCATTTTTGGTCATGGTGTTTGATAATTGTGAAGATCCGATATGTACTAAAAATTTTTTAGATTTTGATATATACTCTCAGAATCAGCCCGTTAAATATGGCAATCCAACAAATTTAAGCTGGCATTTTGTTCCCTGTCCTATTCATCAAAATGAATTTATTCAATATCTATTATGTACTGAAAAAACCTGCAAAAAACATGATCGATCTCTTGTTTCCGTTCATGATATCATTGATCATCCGGTCGAATTTTGGTCACTCTCATTCAGAAATATGAGAATTCCAATTAAAAGTGCGGGTGTTTATTATAAAAATCAATATTATGATTTACGCAAAGATAATTCATGGACATGGAATTATTTTAGTTATGATCTTAACGAAGGAATCAACCTAACCTTTACAGACATCTATAATAAAACTTTGAGTGATTTTATTACGATTCCTGAAGACATAAATCTTATTCATAACGGATATCATGGTGGTATTTTACTCAATTCAGACAAACAAAATTAAAAAATGTGAATAGGTGTCTTATCACATCAAAAATTTATTGACACGGATCTATCATGGGTACACAAGATTCGATACACATATCTTTAGCTTCTTTAGGAGATTGTGGACACGATTTTTTACAACAATCGAGAATTTTAGATTTATTTTTACACATACAATCCTTACTCGAATTACATATTTGTTGTTGACAACCCTCATAGGGTCCGCCCAATCGTAAATGAGTATAATTTCTATTACATTCCCCGCTATTATAACAATCATTCTTAGAAGGAAATTTTCTACCTTTACAAGGAGGTGTTGTTTGTGTATCACATTCTTTACAATCAGGTATTGTATCTTTACATTTGTTTATTTCCCAATAATTTTCTTTATTCACTTTTTGATAAATCACAATCATAAAAATATATAACCCTATGATCAAAAAGATTGTCGTTATGTTTAATATTATTCCTGACATTTTTTATTTACATGAAAAAAATATTTTTTTCACAATTTATATTCAATGAATGGAATCATAAATAAAAAATCCTATTAACAATTATCTAAAACATAAAATACATTCATATAATTGATAAAATTATACTAACCAATTATACTTTTTTTAAATACTAAATCCATATCTTAAGAATCAACGATAATTGTTATAAGAGAAGGTTAAAGATTGGGGTCTACTAATCCAGAACGAGTAAATAAACGTTCCGTTTCAAAAAATGAAACCAGTCTTGAGCTTTTAACCATCTTACTGTACATTTTTGATTTTCCGTAAATGTCAATTCTGTATTTATTAATTTGGAACGTTCCGTATGCTTCAAGATTTATACGTGAAAATAAATATTAATTATATACCCACAAACAAAATGAATCTAATCAATTTATTTCCTAAGCCATATTCATACAAAGGTGAAATATGATTGGATAAATATTTATATTTTTCATTATTATGAATCCTTTTCGCATTTGGTTTCGCTTTATCACAATAATTTTTTTGTGTAAATATTGGAGGGAATATTTGTGTAACCGGTTCTTGATCTGCTACAAACAGGTATGATTATAAAATATTGTATATGTTTAAGATTTTGTGGGATTATGCACCTGAAACGACCGGACGACATGCACAAGTTTCTGAAACTATTGCAACATCATTATTATTATCTATATCTGTAATAATATTACAAACTCGTTGATCAGAAAAACGAAAATTACTTATAATTTTCTTTTTTAGATTTATACGGTTTTGAAAAACTTTTGATGTAAACCTATCGATATTTTGATTATCCGTATTTTTTTTAAAAGCAGCGGTAGTTATATTATTAGTTTTATTGTATAATACAGGATAATTTGTCCTGATTGATTCGCACGCATCATCCTTATTCTCATTTATAGAATATTTCGTTTGGTTAAAAATTGTACCATCATCGTTACGAGAACAAAGAGCATCTAATGATTGTAATCCAATTTCATTTTGATATTTTGGTGCAGGAGTAGGAGGAAATAAATAATTGAAAACACTTTTATAAAATTTTGCAATTGGTGTTTGAGGTGTTTGAGGTTCTTGAGGTTGTTTTGTTAAACCATAAGAGTAAATTTCATCGTTATTTTGCATATCTTGATATTGATAATTAAAAATAGCATTTGAATTTTGTACAAAATCTGATGCTACTTGACAGTATTGTTGATCGGTATCATATAAAGATCGTGTCATATATCCTATTTATAACAAATAGTTTAAATTTATAAAAATTAAATTCGAATTGATAATGATTCTGAACCGGCATACAATCAAATATCATGCACCTTGAAGGTTACAAACACATTGATGGGTGATTATAGGAACAGGATCATTATTATTTATTATCGTAATGACATTACATTCTCGTCGATCATTAAAAGTAATCGTCGAATCTAAATTTTTAATTCTGAACGGTCTGTTCTGATTAACATTAGTACTAAATCTAATGATATTTTGATCATCCGTAAATGTTTTAGACCCTTGGAGATTTAAAATGCCGGTTTTAACCGCAAAAAAAATAACAAGAAATCTAAAATCAATACTTATCGTCTAACTTCTATCCTCAATCTTGTTTCGATGAGGTGAAAGACTCGTTTTTGACTTGTGCTTTAAACACTGAAGGTCTCTCTTGTCGGTCTATCCAACTTCGAGTTATCCCCCTTATGTTTATTGCGGAATTCACATCTCGTGTCCTAAATGCGATTTTTTTGTTTTGAAAACTCACACATTTAAGACACTTAAATAGACGGAATATCTTGGTTCCATTATTATCTTTACATTTTTCTAATTCGTTATGACATCCACTACATATTTTACTTGTATTGAATTCATTGATAGTGATTGTATTATATCGTTTATGGATTTCTTTCCGTAATCCCTTATTGATTGTAGGCATAAAATGTTTCATCTGTGAGGAACGACTCCAATTCCCATATCCTATAACAATATCATCTCCAAATGTTTCTTGTATTCGATTTAAGAAGTTGTCTATACTTTTTTTTCCATAACTATATTGTCGAAATTTCATCTTTCGCCATACTTCATGTTTGTAAAATCCAATCGTTTCTTGGTTTAATTTGTTCTTCTCAACAAGATACACCTTGAATTTTTCATAATTGATGCTCTTACTACTACTCAAAGATAATATTGTCTCTTTCTCAATTATGTTGTTTCTCTTCTTCTCCTTCAACATTATATAATGATTACATTTTGATTTACTTTCAATTCTTCTTTGTGGTGCTGTATATCTTAATTTATTTCCTTTCTCATCCATCATAAAAACCAAATTTGCCTTTCCTGGATCCAACCCAACCACATTTTTATTTTTGAGTAATTTCAAATCGTCTAATGATAAATCTTCAATGTTCGAGTATTTATCTTCTTCGAAGGAAGGTATTTTCTGACCATATTTCTTATCTTTCAAATCCTTACGGATGAAAGACAAAGAACAACCGATTCCATCAGTTTGTATTTGATAGTTAAATTGATAATGTTTGTTTCGAAATATTTTGTGTTGTAGATTTAGAAATGAATTCCAAATATCAAAGTTGTTGTCTTTCAATTTATTCAATAACTCGCCTTTCTTTTTACCTTCAGGGCAAAATAAATTTACAATGGAGGCAGAATCAAACAAAATATATTTTGGAATGATATTGTTTCTTAATGGTATGGGTTGAAATAATTTGTGTTCTTTCTCTTCTAATACAGAATTCATAAATAACATTCCAGTAAGGTATTTGAAAGGACGAACTTTTACATCGTAATAAACGGATTTTTTAATGTCAGTTGGAAATATCTTATCCAAATACATTAATTTCCATTCATCAAAAATGGGGTTTGTGTCTTCATCTAATTGAAGTATTTGATGTTTGAATTTGAACTTCGTAGTTTTGTCGATGTCTATTGTTGTTTTATTAATGAATCGTAATAGATGTTGAACGAATCGTTGTTCGATATTGTTTGTTAAGGTTGTCAATATTTGTGTTGCGATGTAAGGAAGAATGAAAGTTGTATTTTTTAGAAGGGTCTTTTGATGTTGTAATAATGGTTGATATTCAGTAGTGTAAAAATCATCTAATTCTTCAAGTAATTGTTGATTTATGGACTTTTTACCTCTACTGTCTCGAATACCAAGAGTTTTAAGACAATACAAAATGAATGTCTCATCGACAGTAGGAAAGTCTTTATTGTTATGATAAAGATGAAGTAGGTAGAGACGGATAAAATTGTAAGTGTGAATAATAAGGTCATTCATTGAAAAAATAATTTCATTCAAGATAGGTTGAACTTCTTTGTGGTTTCGTAAAATGGTTTTTAATGGGATTTTTATTGTCTTATACGGTTGATTCATTTATTCTAATAAATAACATCTCTTTAAATCGATTTAAAGAAAATACTCTATTATAATTAAATAAAAGTAATGGACTCAAAATATTATTGTGAGAAATGTAAATATGGTTGTAAGTATCAATCATTATGGAAACAACATCAAGTATCAATTAAACATACTGGTCTTGAAGAAAAAACATTAGAACCTAAAAAATGCGACAAATGTGTTTATACGACATTCAACAACACCAACTTAAAATTACATATACTAAACCATCATTCCACCAAAGATGAAAGAAAAGAAGGATTCAAATATTATTGTGAAGACTGTGATTATGGAACATTTAGTAAAACCGCATTTGATAATCATTTAGAATTGAAACATAAATAATTTTTAAAAAATAAATGTCATCATCATTTATTTATCTTATTGTGTTATACATATGTATTACTATCTGTCTAATCGTAGTAATATATATTATTTCGAATGGAATAAATAAACAACAACCGATTTCTTATTTGTAAGTTTTTGGTTTTCGGTATAGGGTAGAAACCTTCTTTTCATATTTTCTTAACTCGTCTCTTCTATAGGCATACTGGAAGATATGAAGATAACTTTCCGGTTTTATTCGTTTAATAGCATTTCGAATACTGGTTCTTACTTCTGGAATTGTTAAAGTCCTATCAAGTTTCATATAATGCTTCAACTGACTAAACCAATTCTCGACGGGATTTGTCCGTGGAGTATAAGGAACGGCATATACTAATTTATTACCGGATTCTTCAATGGTTTGTTTAACAATTTTCTTTCGATGTGCGGGAGCATTATCAAGAACAACCAAATAATTTTTCCTATTTTCTAATATTTTAGTAAGAAACTCGATTAATCTTTCGGTAGTCATTCCACCTTCATTGTAAAAAATATATCCAATAAGTCCGGTTGAAGAAATAGCACTAATTAAGGTATGTTTTTGAAAAACTTTATTATCAGTAGTTTTCATTTCACATCTTGTTCCTAAATAACACCTACTATATTCAGGAGACATATAGAAAGCAATAGAAGTTTCATCAATAGATATAATTTTATTCAAAGGGTATTTATCAACAACCGCAAAAAACTTATTCATTTCAGTTTGGAAATCGATAGGTTTATTATATTTCGTCATAGGGAAATGTTTTCGACGAGTTCGTTTCCTTGTTTCATTAATATCTCGAATGACATCACCAAGATGTTTTCGAGATATATTGAAGTCGTGAAATTGTTGCTTCAATTTACCGGCAAGTTCTTCAATAGTTATTTGTGGATTTTCTTTGAGTTTTTTTCGTGCGAAAATAACCCATTCTTTTTTAACCTTATAAGCGATGGGAGGTCGATTATGTCGTTTGATTTCTTGTTCGTCATCATATCTATCAATCCATCGTTTCAAACTTCTTTCACTACATTTGAAAATTCTACAAGTATCTGCTAAACTACTGTCATTTTCCTTGTAGTAAAGAACAGCAGACATTTTATAGTCCTCGTGTTTATGCTTCATTTACTATAAGTGAATAAAATAAAACCGGCATTTTAAATCTCCAAGGGTCTAAAAGTCGGAGTCGCTATATTATTAACCTTATTGTGTAATACAGGATAATTTGTCCTGATTGATTCGCAGGCATCATTCTTATTATCTCCCAGATAATATTTCGTTTGGTTATAGATTGTACCATCATCATTATATAAACAAAGAGCATCTAATGATTCTAATCCAACGCCCGTTTTATATTTTGGTACAGGATGTTGAGGAGAAGGAGGAGGAGGAAATAAATAATTGATGATTGTATTATAAATTTGTGCTAAAGTTGAATGAGGGGTCGAGGTGCTTGCTTTAATAAACCAAAAGAGTATATTTCCGTGTTATTTTGCATATCTGAATATTGATAATTAAAAATAGGATCTGAATATTCTACAAATCTTTTAGCAGCATCACAATATTGTTGAGTTGTATTGAATAAAGACATATATCCTATTTAATCTTTTATTTAAAAAAAAAAAGACTTTTTATATAAAAGAAAGAATTTCTTTTTATCGATGAAAGGATATATAAGTGAAATATGTATAGAAACATTTCCTTCATATATCCTGGAGATTCACAAACAGAATTTGATTTTTTACATGCATTAAAAGAGGACGGCGATTAATATTGATTTTAAAAAACCGGCATTTTAAAATTAAAAATTGAAATTTGAAAAGAAAATAATATAATCCTTAAGCACAAATCATGAGTTTACGATTTAATAAAAAATTAGTAAAGATTGCCAAATCTAACCCAAGTGATTGGAAAATCAGAATGACAGAATTAAGCGATCTCGGTGCCGTCGCTGATACTCGATTTTCCAAAGGATTATATTATGCTTGTAAAAATAATAATGCAGATATGGCCGAATTTTTAATTAAAAGAGGGGCAAGACCGTGTGAACGTGATTGTTTAAAATATGCGGTATATCATCAAAATGTGAGATTAATCAGATTATTGATTGCAAATAGGGCTAAAATTAAAAAGGTACGATTTGAAGGATTATTATTTTATTTAATATCGAAAGAGTTAAATAAATTAATATATTCTTGTCAGAAGAATAAATTTTATAAAGCGAGCCGTATTTTAAGATATGGTTGTATTCCAAAAGAATTATTTCCAAAAATAAGTCATATTATTTGGGAAACAAAAAATGATTATTTAAGAAGTGTTTTTTTATCCGAAATTTCGAATGAAAAACGTAAAAATCTTATTCTTGGTGATTCAAAATTATCCGATGATTGTCCTATTTGTTTGCAACCGTTTATGAATAGTGTTGTATCACATTGTGGGCATTTATTTCATAAAAAATGCATTTATAAATGGCTTTCATTCAATCGAAATTGTCCCATGTGTAAAAATCATATTCAAAAGATTGAACCAACAACAGAATTTTATTTCAAAAAATGCAAGATCCAAAATGTTCATTAATCTAATTTGTACCGTTCCTGAGAAAATCGGTATTCAAAGACTTGGATCCCGTATCTTTGTTTTAAATAATGTATCCCAAAATTGTAAACATGTTGCATAATTTCCATAAAAGTACTTATGATGCAAAAAATGGTCATGAAATATTGATTGATTAAATGAATGATCTAAAAAAGTCCAAAGGATGAGTACAATTTGATAAACATAAAACGTTGTTTGAGTAAATGGAAGTCCAAGAATAAGAGGTAGACGATAAGTAAAGAAAAATAATGAAATTTCAACCGGATGCATATGAATCGTTGATATTATATTGGGATTTTTATCTCTATGATGAATCGAATGTATGTGTAAATATAAAAATTTATTCAGGTGTAAAAAATAATGGACAAAATAGGCTAATAAATCGCTCATAAAAAATGATAACACAGCGTATAATATATATTTGATGTTTGTATCTGCTTCTAAAATATAATCATTATGATTTATTAAAAAAATTTCATAATACAATATCAAAAAAATATTAATGATACCATATAAAAATTTTGGTAGCATCCTTAAATTTAGAATTCCTATAATTAAATAAAATAAATTTTTATCAAATAAATGATTTTTTTTATATTAATTTTATTAGTTTTTATAATTACCATTTCTTTACTATTATTTTATTATTTCAGTATAAAAGAAAAATATAATAATTATCGTGAATCGGCATTTACAAAAATATATAAAGAAAAATTATGGGGAAAGGAACATCCAAATGGATTTGGATCTCTCGATATTTATACCATTAATGATCGGAATGCTTTATCGATAATATTAAATAAATACGATATTAAAACTATGATTGATGTTCCCTGTGGAACCATGTCATGGATCTATCCTGTGATTAAAGATAAAAATATACAATATACAGGGATGGATATCGTTAAAGAACAGATTGACAATAATCGTAAAAATTATCCTCAATATACTTTTATACATTCGGACATGACATTACACAAGATGGATAGATATGATTTAGTATTTTCAAAAGAAGGGACTCAACATATGACTGAAAAAAGTACGATAATGTTTCTGAATAATGTTAAAAAAAGCAATTCGAAATATATATGTTTGACACATTATGAAATTCCTGAAAATAACGATGACAAAATTGATATTATAAAAGGTATATCGGATTTAGAATCGGGAGCGTACAGAGAACAAAATTTTTTACTACCTCCTTATAATAAATTTTTTGAAAAAATGGAAGAAAAATTTTATATTCGAAATAATTTTACGACACATAGTGCACAATTTTTAATTTTATTTAAAATAAATAATGGATGATCCAATCATATTAAATAAAATAGTGGATATTAATTATGAAACTACAATTCCTTTTATAAAAATTAAAACTGAATTTTTACCAGAGAATAGAAAAAATCCTTATGCTATTTGTTATTTGGTCCAGAATAAAAAATTTGAAGAAAAATTTGGATTTCCAAGGGAAAAATATATCAATAGAATTGACATGTTTATAGATAGTATGAATAATCTTCAGAAAAATTTTTCATCTAAAAATGTAGATATTCATATTTTTCATGAAGGAGATTTGAATCTGACACAAAGTAAACAAATTTTATCCTATTCAAAAAATGATTGCCAAATTTATATGCATCAGATAACATTCGATATTCCTGATCATATAGATATTCAAAAAGTTTATGATCGAATCAAAGATGCACCATTTTATAATATTAAAGAGTATAGAACGATAGGGTATAGGAATATGTGTTCATTCTATTCTTTTTATGTTTACCCAATATTTATAAAATGGGGTTATAAAAAGTTAATGAGGTTGGATGATGACAGTTTTATTTTAGAACAATTGGATGAAAAAATATTTGAAATGAATATTGATTATATTTATCGTTTAGAACAGATTGAGAATGAGAATTATATGTTGTATTTTAAAGAATTTATTCAACAATTTTGTTTAAAAACCAAGAATAAGTTCATTTTTGATTCAACAATTATTTTTAATAATTTTTTTATTGTTGATTTAAAGGTTTATCAAGATCAAAATGTAATTAAATTTTTAAATGCTGTATATCATTCAGGGGGAATATATTATTGTAGATGGGGAGATGCCTTGATACAATCTTATATTTTTAAATTATTTCCTGAAAAATTTACGACCCAAAAAATAAAATTTGCCTATGAAAAATGGGGTTTTTTGTACACGAAAGAAAATTTTATACTTCCCGAAACAAATGGTACAAATAATTCAGGAACAATTTCATTACTCTTGTCATTATGCATTGTAATCCTGATTATATTATTATTAATAATATGGATTCACACAATAGTCTAAAGGTTCTTGATAAAAATTTGGTACCGGAGAATTATATACTGGAGAATTACAAACCGGGTTGCAAGGAGGTGGATAACAAGATTGATATCCTGGTTGATAACAAGGTTGATTACATAAAGAGAGACATGAATTGCGTAAAGGTCCGCAATTGTTATAATTATTATTATAAGGCAGATAATAAAAGCGATAATTATCATATGGGTATTGAGGGAAATTTCCATATATGTTATAGGGTGGTATAGCAGGAATAGGAGAAATAGGTGGTAGTAAAGGTGGGGGTGGTTGTGCATAGATAGGGGGTAATGGTGGTATGTATTGAGGTTGTTGTGGTATAGACATATGATGATTTGATTCTCGATTCGATGGGTCTTCCACTTTTGTTTCCTTTACGATTATCGGTTTTATTTTGATATTAATCGTTGATGGATTATATTTAGAAATATTGATGGATTTACAGGAATTCATATATTAATATTTTACAATAAAAAATAAAAAAAATGATTGATTATAAAAATTTTTAATTTTTTAAAATAAAATATGAAAAAACCTACATTCCTCCTTAAAAATATAAATAAAGAAATTATTGATTTAAAATTTAATACTGCTAGTTTAGTAAAGAAAGAAAGTAAAACACAGAAAACGAAGATTTCAGATATTACTGATAAAGATGATTCTCATTTTTTTTCATTTTTAGATGAATCTAAGAAAGATCATCATTGTGTTTTTACTATGAAACATTATTTAAACCAAGAATTGTTGCCCGAAACGACAAATCTTCACTGTTTTTGGTGTAGACATTCATTCCCTTATAAACCGATCGGTTGTCCCATTGAGTATGTATCACCGAGACTTTCAAAATCGTATCATTCAGAAATAACAAAGGATAAATATATTTTAAGAGAAAATATATCCCCCTTGCAGGTTCAAGAAATTGATAAAAATGCTAAAAATGATATCAATCATTTGGTTCAGTATTCTTTGATTGAAAATGATTTTTATCTGATGGATGGATTATTTTGCTCCTTTAATTGTTGTTTGGCCTATATTAAATTTAACAATTCAAATCCAATGTATGTGAATAGTGAATCATTAATTAACAAAATCTATTATGATGTTTTTGGTAAAAATAGTCAGGCACTTGTGGCAGCACCTAGTTGGAGATTATTGAAAAATTATGGTGGGCATATCACCATTGATGAATATAGAAAAAATTTTTATAAAGTAGAATATTTTAATGTAGATAATATTATATATCCATTCCCAAAATCAAAATGTATTGGTTTTCTTTTTGAAAAACAAATTAAATTATAAAAAATAAATTTTGATTTTATCATAATAAGATATTTCTATATCTTATTCTTTGATTTTATTAAAAATTGACCCCAAAAGGTATTTAAAGATAAATAAGTTAAATATAAAATGGATAATATTAAAGTATCTACAAAAACGATAATTGCTGTATCAAATCTTAATCTTGATATTCAAAAAATTTTCACATTTTTCCCTATTGGTATCCATGAGAATAATATTACGATTCAAACCATCTATTATGGGACCGAAAGGAGAGGGATTGTCGCGGAAAAAAAAAGAAGAAGAAGTCGTTTCGAAATGCTGTAAATCTTATTGCTTATATTTCAAATCATAATACGCAAAAGAAAATAAATTTCAAGGTTTCAAAAAATGGAAAATTTCAATTAACAGGTTGTAAATCGGAAGATAACGCGATTGAAATTATATCTTACTTTATAAATAAATTATATGTATGTTGTAAAGATGCCGTTCTTATTACAAAAGGAAATTTTATCAGAGTATATTTTCAGACGGTCATGACAAATATAGATTTTAGTATAGGTTTTTTTATTAACCGACAAAAATTAGATGAATTGATGAATAAAGATACTTCCTATCATAGTTTATTAGAGACATCATGTGGATATACTGGTGTAAACATAAAATTCTTGTTGGATACGAAATGGTGGGAAATTGAAGTTCCTGTCATTGTATGTAAAAATATTGAAGATTCGGTTTTATTTTGGGAAAAATCTTTCGAACCATTAAATACGGTAACCAATATTTCACAGGAAATAAAACAAAAAAAAAAATATAATACATTTTTAGTATTTCATAGCGGGAACATTATTATGAGCGGTATAACGAAGGAAACGATGGAAAAACACTATCAGATTTTTGTTGATTTATTACATAAATGGAAGCCATTAATTGAAGAAAAAATAATTGAAAATTGATGAAAATCAAAAAAAAAATAAAAATAAATAGAATGGAAGAAATTTCAGATCATGTTAGGGATTGTGATCCAGTTATTAATGATAATCTTTTATCATCATCAGTTTCATCTACTATCTCACAAGAATTTTTATCATACGATGAAAATGATCAAGAATTCTATACGGCGTTAGAAGAAAGTATAAGGATTTATGAATTAGAACAGAATATGCAGAAAAAACAATTGGATGCAGAAAAAAAAAGAAAAGAAAAGGAATTAGAATTAACGATGAAGGAAAATCTTAGGATAGAAAAACTACGTGAAAAATTGGGTCTCATTATTTCGAGATTAAAAACCGTTTTTCATAATGATCCCTATGCCAATGATCTACTGACATGCATTGAATGGGAATGTACTCCCTATCATAAATTATCTACTCTAAAACCTGTCACTAAAAATTCCTTGATTGAAATTAAGAAATGGGCAAATAATAATTTGAATCCAAAAATGAATGAAATTTTAGAATCATTAAGTTTTTTTTGATTTATTGAAAACTGATTATTTTTTTTTTGTGTATTAGGAAATTAATAATGGTGAAAAATACAAATGGAGGAAAACGTGCCAAACGCGGAAAACGATCATCGATGATGACAAATAACCGTAGAGATTTAATTTTAAAAGATGATACTCAAGAATACGGATTAGTAGAAAAAATGCTAGGAGATATGAGATGTACTGTATTGTGTTCTGATTCAACAGTAAAATTGTGCCATATTCCTGGAAAATTCAAACGAAGGGTTTGGATTAATCCTGGAGATATTGTGCTTGTTTCATTACGTGAATTTGAAGATAAAAAGGCTGATATTATTTATAAATATAATTCCGAAGAAGCGGAATTATTACAAACACAAGGAATATTCGATCCGAATCATTATAAAACAATTATCAATGGTGATGGAAATTCAAATATTCAGACGATTGAAGAAGATCAAGATAATGATTACGATAATATTGATTTTAATAATCTTTAAAATTGATTTATTTATAAATAATTTATAAACAATAAATGGAAGAACTTATTCAAAAATACATATATTGTCGGAACAAAGCCAATGATTATAATAAACAAATGGAAGAATTGAAACAAAAAATTAAAGTTCTTTTGAAAGAAGAAACTAATAATATGATGTATCAAAAGAATGGGTACGAAGCAAGTGTGAAAACATTGCATAAATCAAGTATTCTAAAAAAAAATGTCCCATCCGATATTTGGGAAAAATATAGTATTATTACTCCCTATGAAGTCCTGAGTGTGAAAAAAAAATAAAATAAAATATAATATAAATGCTCTTTACGATAGATATATTTTTATTTTCGATGATTGTCCTCGTTTTTATTGTAATGATTATAGCTGAAATAATCCATTATATATACGTTTATAAACCTAATTTTCTATATGATTTTTATGTGGATAAAAAATTAGTGCCTCATTTAAATAGTTTATCTACGAATGAAGATATCCTAAATCTTATGCAGTCGGAGATTAATGACAATTCATTACTAATTTGGCGTCAAGCAGTATTTATAAGTTTTTTTATAAGTTTAATCAGTACATTTATTGTAAAAATGTATGATCCATCCTTCAAGATTAATAGTTTTATACTATTGTTTATTTCTATATTTTTTGTTTCCAATTTGTTATTGATGCTGATTAATTATCATTATTATGGGAGCAAATCTTCATTTGTGAATCAGTGCATTGTAAAAATTCAAAATAATAATCAATGAAATTTTGTTAAAACATATTTAACAATTGTTGACAATTGTTAAATTCCAAATATATATTTTCAATTTATTTCAAACCGGTTTATATAATTCATTATGAAAGAGATGGGTGGGGAATTAAAGATGGATCGGGTTCCGGCCAAACTTCTTTTCCTTCGAGAGTATAAATTTTATTATCATCGACGTATCCCACAGGTATATTATTATATTTCGAAATTTCTTCTATTATGTTATCTGGAAGAGGAAGATTTTTAATTATACCTTCTATGATTGATTGTGGTAATTTTGAATTTTTAATATAGTATTTGGTAAAAATAATATAAACCCTTTGGTTATCATAGGGTTGCAAAGGTGTGGATCCAGAAGGTGTTACAAATTCTGATTTATTGGGAGGTGGTGTATTAACATCATTTATAAAATTCTTTATATCTGTTCTATCGGCCGAATTGCTTGGATAAGAAAGTTGTAGGGGACATGGAGTTTGTTCATACTGGTATGAATAATTCAGACTTGAAAGCAATAACAGTAACACGATCAAACATACAACAATGGATAGGATCCATCCAAATGCTGATAATTGTAAAGATCCGGTTGTTTGTCCTTTGTTGGCCGCAACAAAATTTTGAATCACAAATATGATACTAACGATGAGGTGAATAAATATTAACCAAAAAGCGATTAATACGAGTGTTTTTTCTTTTTTTTCTAAATTTGTCATTTTTATTAAAAAATAAATTTTTTTTAAAAAATGACAAATTTTAATTATTATATTAGTCCGATAAATCAAAAATATCCACCCAATCTTTTAAATAAAGATACCTCCGTGAACAAGGACAATATCGATTACGTCAAAATTCATAATCATTACATGTCTTTAGATCCCAGAACATTTGATTCTCCTCGAGCACAAAGACTCGAATTCGATGCGCCACCGAGGATCTCGAGTGGTACAGTACCTCAAACCGATATTTATCGATTGAAAACGAATCAAACCGGTTTTTATAAGGATTATCAGTCTATTCACGGTGGGGATATAATCTATTATACAGATATTGATAATGATGAACCCAATTCTGGACCTCAGTTTTTTATTCCTGCGTACACTCATCCAACCCTTTTAGTTGATCCTATGGGATCTGTTAAACCCTATTATTTAAGAATTCCCATTTTTGAAAAAAATAATTCTAATTATGAATATACGTTTGATCAAGATCAATGTGAATTTAGAGAAGATTTAATGGCTCTACAGCAACAAAAAATAAACAGGAGTCAGTTTGGTGCTTTCCAACTGTACAATGATCCTAAAACATATTATCCACATTATAATCCGAATTTGAATGGACAATTCCCATTATTAAAACCTACTGATCATTAAATTTCATAATGATTTAAAATTTTCGCGTCGTTTCATAAAATGATTATTCTAATCCATTTTCTATTAATGGAAATTGGTATACCCTGTCAGATCGGGACAGATTGTTGTCCATCTGGATATATAAATTGTAATGATACAATTAACTATTGGTGTTGCTTACCGGGACAATTATGTTTATCCTATCTCACATGCATATCCTAGAACGATTCCCTGTAACGATATACATTTGGAAATAATCCTAATATCGGTATTCGAAAACCATAATAACAAACATTAATTTTTTGATTTGTTTTTATGGCATTCCAATCTTCAATAGAATTAAATTTCCAATACCAGATACTATTATTTATATTATAATGATTATTTTCTCTATCGACAATCATAAATTCTGTAAATCCATTTCTTGTAAATTGGTATTTTTTATCGACAATCAACGTTTTTTCGTTTTTAGTGATATAAGCGTATGAAATATGAGAAGTGATGATCGTACCTAAAAAAAGGAATTGATCATGTGCTGATAAATCTTTGCTATTTCGAAATAAAAAATTTTGTGAAAATTGAAACCACGATCGTGACATTGTTTATGTAAAAATTGAATTTTTAAATTATTCATTTTTTATGAATAAACATGAAAATAATTCATTGTACATTGTGGGGAGATATTGAATTAAGTGATCTGGCCATATCGATCATTGATACTCCTCATTTTCAACGATTGCATTATATTAAACAAACAGGAATGTCCTATAAAGTATTTCCAGGAGCACATACTACACGTTTTGAACATTCTTTAGGAGTATATAATATAACGCAAACGTTATTAAGACATTTATTAAATAATCAACCTGAATTAATATTGCAATGTGACAAAAGAAAACAAGAATTGATATGTATAGCAGGACTTATTCACGATTTAGGTCATGGTCCTTATTCTCATCTATTTGATGCTTATCTTAAAAAAAAAGGGATAAAAAATTCATGGTTACATCATGAAAATAGAAGTATAGAATTGTTTCGAAATATTATATCAACATATAATATTGATATACTTCCAGAAGAAATCATATTTATAAAAGATTTAATTATGGGAAATGAGGAGTCATTGGATTGGTATTATCACATTATAAATAATAAAGTATCAGGTCTTGACATGGATAAAATGGATTATGTGCTCCGCGATTCAATGCATTTTGGTATGAAAATCTTTTTTGATCCGTTGCGTATCATTAAAAATTCTAAAGTCATTGATAATGAATTATGTTTTTGTGAAAGAGTCAAGGATGAGATTATGACTGTTTTTTTAATTAGAAATAAAATGAATCGATTTATTTACAGACATCCAAAAATATGTAAATACGAAAATACAATTATTGAATTGCTGGATTCCGAACAACTATCTCAAAAAATAATTGATATTATTTCAGAAAAAAATATTAACGAATTTATTCAACTCAATGATTATTCGTTGTTGTTTCGGATACCTTTTAATATATGGATGCCTTATGAATGTCGAAAAATTAAGATGGAAAATGATATCAATTTATTTAAAGATAAAGAATGGAAAAAAATTAAAAAGATTAAATTCTATAACAAAAAACTTCCTGATCAAAAATTTTTAATCGATGATTGGACGATTATTTCTTGTTTTTAATCGAAGATTAGTTAAGTAAATCAAAAACGATACATATTTTGATTTTTATTAACCTGTCGTATTTTTTATTTCAATAATAGATGTTGGATTGGAAAATGTGCAAATACATTGACCTTCATCACATTGTACTGCGTTTAAAGAGTTTGCGATTGGGGTATTACCTAAACTTAATGTAAGTACCGGTAATTTGGGTGTACCTTTGATTGTGCCATCGTTGTATATTATTAATTTATTTATCTGATATAATGGATATCCATTTAAATTAGCACTTAATACTTCTCTTGGAATTGTATACGACAATACTGGTATTGTTTGCTTTATCATTGGAATTGTCCCCGATGTAATTTGATATTTTGGTGCATCCTTTTGATTTATTGGTTGAACTATTGGTTGAACTCTTGGATCTATTGGTTGAAAAGCATTCGGAGGTGGGATTGGTGTTGCCCTTATAGGTCTCTCTGGATCATAAAGAGGACTTCTAGCAGCTTTTAATTGTGCTGCTTCTTCCGCAGTCCCATTCAAATAAATATTATTTGTTATAGATTGT
>Ga0214923_10003036_pt1 | contig 21468 bp, 11 predicted proteins | sample LL1510_MetaG_FD_177993 | JGI IMG/M metagenome (GOLD analysis project Ga0214923, IMG submission 177993) | Freshwater microbial communities from Lake Lanier, Atlanta, Georgia, United States - LL-1510 | ecosystem: Environmental > Aquatic > Freshwater > Lake | place: USA: Georgia | collected...
GTAGGCCGACGACGTACTATCCGTTGCCTTCCAAACTTGTACGGCAATCGTATCGGTCGTATAAACCCACATCAAAAACAAAGCAAACCAAGAGAAAAACTGAGTGAAACCCAATTGAAGCATCGTATTGGGGACGCCTATCAATAAGTCAAAAAATGAAGGGCGAACAACAGAATTCGGAGCACTTTGCTGTTCATTGTAACGATTAAATTCCTCTGGAGGGTATTCACGCGTTCGAAAAGCTGTCCACAATACAGCCAATAACAACACGCCTCCCCCCAAATAATACGACCAAATGACAGAATCGGCCACTTTTGCGCCTGCTTCAGGTCGGTTGGAAACGCCTGCCCACGTTAGGATAAAGGGCAAAAGAAAGCCCACAATAGCCCCGAGGTTAATGAGAAAACTCTGAATGCTATAACCCAAATTCTTTTGTTCGTCGGGCAACATATCACTCACCAATGACCGAAATGGCTGCATCGTGATGTTGAACGAGGTGTCCATCAGCAGCAGCATAAAGGCGCCGAAAAGAAGAGGCGACATCCAATAAGCCACCTGTTCTGCATTGGGCATCAGAAACATGGCAATCATTGAAATGACCGCACCAAGCAAAATAAATGGCATCCTACGGCCAAGGCGCGTCCATGTTTTGTCGCTACTTAAACCAATAATCGGTTGAACCACCAAGCCAGCCAAAGGGGCGCCCAACCAAAACAAGGGTAATTGATGGGGATCGGCGCCAAGGGCAGAGAAAATGCCACTGGTGTTGGCACCTTGTAAACTAAATCCAATCTGAACACCAAGGAAGCCAAAGCTCATGTTCCAAATGTTCCAAAAGCTAAGTTTGGGCTTTTGCATAGAAGAATGGGTTTATCGTCTGTTAAGACGGATTTATTGATGGAGGATTGGCGTCACGAATAAAGCAAAAAAAAGCGAATCAATAACGAATTTCGAAAGCGTTATCCGTCCAGGGAAATTGGATGTATGGTACATCCTGATGCTGCCATGGGAAAGGGGGATCAGTCGGACTAAAAGGATCATAAGACCTCAAAGGTTCGATCATACGAACGGTTTCTTTATCTTCATGGGTTACTTCTATACCCATCAACTGCGCTTTCGCATCATCCATGCCATGAAAAAATACCCGCATATCGGTGTAGGCTTGCGCATAGGAGCCTGCAGATGCTGAAATGGATATGAGGCGTTGCGTGCCATCATGCGTGAATGTTCGACGTTTAAAAGCCCCCTGTTCATGTCCGAAAGAGCAACCATCGTCGGTATACCAATACGTGCTGCAAGCATCGGTGCTTCGACCAAAAACATGGAGATACAAAATGGCTTCAGGGAGATCTTCGGTATGTTCACCTGCAGGGTGCAGGGTTAGAATGGCTCCAGCCCGAACCCAAACCGGCAAAATGTCGATGGGTGTTGAAACTATATGCGCTGCAAGACCATTCCAAATGCTGCCATCAAATAAATGAAGCCATTGTCCTTCCGGTAGGTATACCTTTTGGTAGGGGTGTGCACAGCCCACCGCGGCCACCAGGAGGTGTGGGCCCACCATAAACTGGTGCGCGCATTCCGACTCATAAACACGCTGATCATTGGGGTATGACAGCACCAGACTTCTTAATGCCGGAAGGCCAGTTCTCGATGCCTCTTCAAACAAACTATACCAATAAGGCAGGAGCTTGTAGCGCAACCGAATAAAGTTTCTGCTGATCTCCTCGGCCTTTTCGCCATATGACCAAGGTTCGCTGTCGCGACTATTGATCATGCTGTGTCCACGAAAAAGGGGTGAAAAGGATCCGATCTGCATCCAGCGAATAAACAAATCGGGAGAAGCTTCACCCACGAAGCCACCAACATCCATCCCGCAAAAAGACATACCCGCCAGACCCATTGAATTCAATAAGCGAACACCCATGAGCATATGCTCTTCGCTCGCCGTATTGTCGCCCGTCCAAACGGCGGCATATCGTTGAATACCACTAAAACCTGCTCTAGTAAGGATAAAAGCCCGTTCATTGGGCATGGCACGACGCACACCCTCGGCGGTAGCCCGGGCCATTTGCATGCCGTATACATTGTGCGCGTCGCGGTGCGTACCCTGTTGGCCTTCCAAATGAAACAGCAAGGAGTCGGGAAGGTGCTTGCCCCATGTCGCTGGTTCGTTCATGTCGTTCCAATATCCCGAGATACCTAAAGACGTCAGTGATTGAATCTCCTCCCCCCACCAACAGCGCGTTTCAGACTTGGTAAAATCAGGGAAATGACAGGTACCAGGCCATACGTCGCCCGAATAGGCTTGCCCATTGGGGTAGCATAAAAAAACCTCTTGCGCGCTTCCCCGTTGATAAACAGAATAATCCGGATCAACTTTTATCCCAGGATCGAGGATCACCACGGTCCGAAAATTCATCCCACGCAACTGATCAACAAAGCCGCGTGGATCTGGAAAATCACGCGCACTCCAAGTGAAGACTTTGTATTGGTCCATATAATGTATGTCGAGATACAACACATCACAAGGTATTTTTTTATCCCTGAATGTCGCGGCAACCGACAAAGCCTCATGATCGGGGTAGTAGCTGTAGCGGCATTGTTGGTAACCCAGGCTCCAACGCGGAGGGAGCGGCGGAAGTCCTGTCAATTTCATATAAGATTGCAAGACCTCGGTCGGCGAATCACCAACCATAAAAAACAGATCCAAACCGCCACGATCATTTTGTATGCAACTGTGGCGTGCGTCTCCTGCGCCAAAATCAAAAATGGTGCGGGCGTATGAATTCACAAAAAGACCGTACGTCCCGCCGTCTTGTTTTCCGATAAAGAAAGGAGTGGATACATACAGTGGGTCTGCATCGGTTCCATACATAAACGCATCGGTATTCCAATGCACCAATCTCTGACCCCGTCGAAGTGTATAGCCCGTCTTTTCACCCAAACCGATATTTAACTCATCTTTTGGGAGATCTCGATAATAATACCATTGATCGCCCATTTTTCCGATGCCTAAATCTTTGGCATCACGCGACAACAACCTGCCACTGGCGGTCATCAATCGGATGGATATGGGATACAGTTGAACCTCCAGGCAAAATGTTGCCGAAGTGTACGTCAGTACCCCTTCATTGTTATCCCATTGACCATCCGCCGGGGGCGTGGGTAAAGTGTCAACCAAAGCATAATCGGCCTCATCTAGCCATTCACCATTCAGATTTCCGGCGCGTATGCGGATGATTTCCGGACCACAAATTTGTATTCTCAATTCAGCCCAATCGGTGGTCAACAGAAGATGTTGGTCTTGAACCTCAATTTGTTCCGCCGACCCCAAGGGTTGAAAACCTAGCTGCCTCTGCCTCATGAACCCGTTTGAAAAACACAACGGGCGTAGGGAGGCAAAATCACGTGTGTTGGTGCAACAGCCGGGTCTGGCGATGACTCAGGGGTCGGCCCCAACAACATTTTCCAGGTGCTCGTAGACCATTCCGCTGGAAGGTCGATTTCCACAGGATGGCTGCGGAAATTGACCAAAACATGAACAGCCTCGGTGCCATGACCTCTCGTATAACCAACGGCATCGCGGTGATCAGACAACCAAAATCGCAACACAGTGTCCTGTAAAACTCTGTGATTTCGCCATAGAGCCAGGATTTTTGAATATTCTGTGGTCACGTTCTTGTTTATCCGCCAATCGATCGGACTATGCTCAAACAAATTCATTTTCGTGGGATGCGCCACTTCTTGTCCGTTATACACCAAGGGTACAGACGGCAATAAACAACTGGCCGTGAAAGCCGCCAACGAACCCTCCACACCACCAAACAAATTCAGGGGCACATCATCCCATGAGGTTTCGTCGTGATTGGTTACAAACCGCAGAATTCGGCCATTGTTGACGGCCTTAGCACCCTCTGCGGTAGCCGTTTGCGCAAAAAGAGTGGCAGAAGAATCCAGTTTGCACACGTCTTTCATCGTTTTGTACAACTCCCATCCGTAGGTGAAGTCAAAACCAGCTTCATGAAATTCCTTCCCCGAGGCCTCGGCAAGCATGATCAAAGGCTTGATCTTCCTGATCTCTGCAATGCTCTTTCGCCAAAAGGAATCGGGCACCATCATCGCCACATCGCATCGGTAACCGTCGATATTGTATTCCTCAATCCAATACTTCATCATTCGGATCAGTTCGTCCTGTAGGGATGCCTCATTAAAATTAAGGTCTGCTACGTCCGACCAATCGGGCACCGGCGGTATGATGGTATCGCCTGCATCACGGGTATACCATTCGGGATGCTCTTTGATCCATGGATGATCCCACGAGGTATGGTTGATCACCAGATCAATGATCAAGTACATGCCTCGGGCATGGCACGCCTCGACCAGGGCTTTAAAGTCCTGTTCGGTTCCAAATTCGGGGTTCACTTTGTAATAATCCTGAATAGAGTAGGGTGATCCGTAGGTGCCCTTGCGACGAACCTGACCAACTGGGTGTATGGGCATCAACCAAACTGTATTGATTCCCATCGCCTTAAGCGAATCGAGCCTCGGCACAATGCCATTAAAGTTGCCCTCTGGCGAAAAATTGCGAACATAAATTTCATACATCACGGTTTTTTCAATGGAAGGTGCGGCTAAAGGCTCGGCAGGAGGTGTGGTTTTGCATCCCGATATTACAAATAGGGTTGCCATGGCAAGCATGATTATATTTTTCATAGAATAAATTGATTCGGCCAAAAATAGCCAAGTGCGCCAATATGACCAAATAGAGCGGGATAATTCCGACAGCCTTCCAAAAATGATCAAAAACGCCAAAAATTATTCCTAATTGGGCTGATAGAGGAGGTTACAACCACGCCACTCACTCTCATCCCGTCTGCCCAGAACAAAAAAGTCTCCATGTTCATCAGTCCAACCGAGGTCATCTGTTTTGATAAAACTACAGGAGTGTATGTTGGCAAAGTCGATTATGTCTATTGTTCCGGTTTTTCCCGTCGCCACTTGTTCCAATGGATCATGTAGGTCTTGAATTCGAACCTTCATCCATGGTGGGGGGGTCAACCGTCCGAAACCCTTGGCATAGCTCGATGAACTCAATTCTGTCATTCCATATTCAGTATGAATGCCATCAGTTTTCAATCCCGCACACAATTGATCATGCAGTGCCTCGCGAACCAATTCAGGGCCACGGCCCTTCATACCCCCGGTTTCCATCACCACATCTTGCTTCCGCATGACAATAGATTGTCGCGCAGCGAGGTCCATTAAAGCAAAACCCACCCCAATCAGCATGATTTTTCGATCTGTGTTGCATGCCAGGTGGTATCGCTCCGCCAAAGCATGATGATCATAAAGAAAAAAGCCGTTTAAGGGATGATCACTGGCAGACATCAACCCATCGACCATGGAAACCAGACCCGAACAGCGTCTTTCAAGGTAGGAGGGCAGCAGCGCGATGAAAATCCAATCCCTACAAGGTCCATAATGAAATTCAAAAATGCGTCGACTGATCAGGTGGAAACGCGACATGGATTGCACATAATGTCTGCTCGGGCGCTGGGATGTTGTGGTACTACTGTGCCAAATAACTTCACTTTTATAACGCCAGCTTTTTACCCGGTAGTTCCTAAAAAAAGTCACTGGCATACACGGTATTTCATCCACCTTTAAAATTTCTTGGGGGCGGTGTCTAAGCGCTTTTAAATACGCGGAATAAACGGGATTGAATTGCGCCTGGAAACGAAAAAGGTTCAAAATGTCGGCCGTGGACGGTGCCTCGTAACTTTGGATCAGTTGTTCTAACCGACCCATGCATGCATCACCCTCATTTGAAACAGACCATGTACCAGTTTTTGTATCGGGCATGCGCAATAATACCACCTCCGTTGTAGTTTTGTATTTATGTTTCGATTTTTATGCAGCATCACAAGCCTTTCGTCTCGCTCCGCATCGAATTTTCACAGTCGATTGTGCTCAATTCTGTGGCCAATTGCCGTGTTTTTGTTTGCTCAGGCCTGTGATCCCGCCCGCAATTTTGATGAGGTGCCTGCCATTCGTCTGCTTGAAGTCTACCCGAGTCAATTGCGCGAGGGCACCGATACCCTGTACCTAAAAGTATATTATGAGGATGGTGATGGGGATTTGGGTAAGGCTGCTGGCGATACGGACTTCACCATAACCGATGCCCGACAAGGTTCGCCCGTCTTTCCACCAGTCGTTTACCCTTATGCCCTTCCAGATGTGACGCCTCCCGGACAGAAAAAGCAGATTTATGGTGAGATCGAAATCAAAGTTGTGCCCACGTATCGCCGACCAGGGCTACCCACAGACACGGCCAGGATTGCGCTGCGCCTTCGTGACCGCAAAGGCAATTTCTCCAATACAATAAGCCTCGACCCAATACCCGTACAAGCACCCTAGAATGACGTCATCAACTAAAATCAACCCTTGCTCAAGGGGGTTTACTTACATGCTCGTCGCGCTCATCGGTGCTGTCTCTAGTGGCTATTTGATTTCAGAGGCGAACGGACAACCCAGCCGCCCCACTGTTTTCACCTTTCTAAATCTACCCACCAGTGCCCGACTCAATGCCCTTGGTGGCGTAGCCCCAGCTGTGAGTCGGGGTGAAATCCACCTTTCAGCATGGCACCCCGCCCTCATTGCCGATGCACCAGGTGGACTTCTTGGCTTGAGTGTGGTGAACTATGCGTCTGATATCAGGGCCGGTCAGGCCATAACCCTTCGAGAATCACCCAAAACTAGGGGTAAATTTCTATATTCTGCCGGATTCATCAACTATGGATCCCTTGAGCGGACCGACCCAGCAGGCAATTCCCTTGGCCAATTCAGCGCCAATGAAGTGGTCATACAAACCGGATGGGGAACACGCTTCGCCAAACAATTCACAGCCGGCGTTTCCGTCAAGTACATCGGATCATTCCTCGACAATTATTCTTCTGGTGGCTTGGCCCTCGACATGGGTGCTTCGTGGCAAGACACTTCGGGCCGCAGCCAATGCGCCATTCAGTTCAGAAATTTTGGCACAACACTTTGGACGTATTCCCCGCTATCAACCCATGGAAGACTTCCTTTAGACGTTCAATTAAGTTATTCTAATCGACTGGAGCACATGCCATTAAGATGGGGAATAGTAATGCATCAACTGCACAACTGGAAACTTCGATACACCGACCCATCAGATACGTGGTACAATCCGCAATTGTTATTTGCGGATGAAACTGAATCCCCTAAAAAAGGAACGCCCTTTATCGACGAGGCTTTTCGCCATTTCGTTCTTCAAAGTGAACTCCTACTTTCAAAAAACCTTCAATTCCAATTTTCATATAACCACCAAAGACGAAAAGAACTCACCTTACCCACTCGCTCTGGAAGCAGTGGATTTGCCTGGGGATTTGCCCTACACACCAAACGCTTTCGGCTCGACTACAGTCGGGCAGCCATTACCTTATCTGGAACCACGCACCAATTCAGTGTAAGCTCGACCATGAAGTCCAAGTCTTAAACTTCAAATTGAATTAGGTGGCAAAGGGATATTTATTCTGTGTTAGAACGGTTTGTGCCACCTGCCGGCGGAGGGATTTTAGATCGACGGGGTCCACCTTTGTAAATCGTTTAAGTCCCAACAGCATCATTCGTTGCTCATCCCCCTCGCCAATCGCATAAATCGCTTCCCGGCCGTGTCGGTTCAATAGATCTGCCGCTCTATGAAGCAAGCAAACAGCCATGGCATGCCGATCGCCACAGGAATCTGCCCCCAAACGCTCCTTCAATTTAATGGTGCGCAGCAATGTCGATTCCAAAACATAGACCTCGATAGCCATGTCGGCGAGGTGCATCAAAATCTCTTGTTCCTCTGCTAATTTGGTCTGGTACTTCTGTGCGGCGGCACCGGCCACCATGAGTACCGCCTTTTTCAGTTTTTCCAACACCTGCATTTCTGCCTCCAAATACCCTTCAGGCGCGCTTGCCCCAAAATCAGGTATTTCCATGAGTTCAGATGCCACCTTTTTGGCAGCACCAAATAGATTCAGTTCACCTTTCATGGCCTTCCGCATGAGCATATCCACGATCAACATACGATTGATCTCATTGGTGCCTTCATAAATACGACTAATTCGGGCATCGCGGTATGCGGCCTCCATGGGTGCATCAGCCGAATATCCCATGCCTCCATAGATTTGAACCCCTTCATCGACCACCCGAGCAATGGCCTCCGAACAAAAAACCTTTAAAATAGCGCACTCCACTGCGTATTGCTCCATTCCCTTCAACTTCGCCGTGGCTTCATCCATTCCCGAAGCCATCAGTTCATTTTGCAGATCCTCAATATCCTGACCTGCACGATATAATGCAGAATCTGCGCCATACGCCAACACCGACATATCAGCAATCTTTTGCATTATAGCTCCATAACTTGCTATGGGATGACCAAATTGCCTGCGCTCATTGGCATAAACAGCGGCAAATCCTATCACTTTAAAGCAAGCACCCAACACCGCAGCACCCAACTTGATCCGGCCTGCGTTCAGCACATTCACCGCAATCTTAAATCCCCCATCACGCGAACCAAGCATTTGATCGACCGGGATGGCCACTTTATCATAGAATACTTGTCGGGTCGACGACGAACGAATCCCCAGTTTATGCTCCTCTTGATTGAGGGTGAGTCCGGTTACCTCATCCTTATGAAAAATAAAGCCGGTTAAATTTTTGTCGTTCTCGATGCGTGCAAAAACAATAAATACATCAGCAAATCCGGCGTTACTGATCCAAATTTTTTGTCCGGTAATTTCATAATGAGTACCAGCCGCATTCAGGACCGCTTGCGTTTTGCCGGAATTTGCATCGCTTCCCGCATTGGGTTCCGTTAGATTATAGCATGCGATCCATTCTCCGCTGGCCACCTTTGGCAGAAATTTTTGAAGGATATATTCACTGCCATAATATTGAATGGGTAAGGTCCCAATTCCTGTGTGCGCGCCGAATGCCGTGGCCAAAGAACCGGTTAAACTACTAATTTCCTCACAAACCAGCATGGATGTGTTGAATCCCATACCCAAACCCCCATATTCTTGAGGCACACTGATCGACAACAGGCCAAGTTCGCCGGCTTTCTTCATCAGCGAGGCCACCAAAGGATAGTCGTTCTCTTCAAACCTTGCCAAATGGGGTTCAACTTCAGTCTTCATGAAGTCACGTGTGGCCTGGAGCATCATCAACTGTTCCTCAGAAAAATCTTCTCGAATGAAAATTTCTGAAGGGGAGGGGGTATTGAGTAGAAATGACCCGCCAACGCGTTTGTTTTTGGGTGATGAAAGGGTATCTTTGGTGGCTTCCATGGGTATATAATTTTTTTAAGATAGTCGCTCGAACACGCCCGCTACGCCTTGACCACCGCCCACACAGGCACTTACAATCCCGTAGCGTTGGTTGCGCCGCCGCATTTCATGAAACAGTTGAATGCTCAGTTTAGCACCGGAACAACCCAAAGGATGACCAAGCGCAATGGCGCCACCATTGGGGTTGATGCGGCTTTGATCCAGATCAAGTGCCCGAATGACGCCCAAGGCCTGAGCTGCAAACGCCTCATTTAATTCAATCTGCTCGATATCCTGTTGGCGCAATCCGGCTTGTTTCAGCGCAAGCGGGATGGCTGCAACCGGACCCATTCCCATCAATCGGGGCTCAACCCCTCTGGTGGCATAAGCCATGAGACGTGCGATGGGCTTGAGTTGAAGTTCGTTGACCATACGTTCGGACATCATCATCACAAAAGCCGCACCATCTGAGGTCTGTGATGAATTTCCAGCCGTAACCGATCCGCCCTGAGCAAAAGCAGGTTTTAGACGAGCCAAGGCTTCGGCCGTGGTATCTTTTCGAGGACCCTCATCCGTATCCACCACCCAACTGCGTCGATTTTTCCGACCATGGTCGTCCACATAAACCTCCTCAACTTCAATGGGCACAATTTCCTCCCGAAAGCGCCCAGATTCGATGGCGTTTATGGCTTTGCGGTGCGACTCCAGAGCAAACTGGTCTTGTGCCTCGCGGTTAATTCCATACTCACGCGCAACCTCCTCCGCCGTAAGCCCCATGCTGGTATAATAGTCGGCATGGGCAGAGGCGATATCGTAGTTAAGCGCCGTTTTCCATCCCATCACGGGTACCAGGCTCATCGATTCGGTGCCACCTGCGATGATGCAATCTGCCTGACCTGCGTGAATGCGCGCAGAGGCAACAGCAATGGCTTCTAATCCAGAACCACAATACCGGTTAATGATCATGCCCGGCACTTCGCGGGGCAATGAAAGCAGGGCGATCATTCGACCCATTTGCATGCCCTGTTCGGCCTCTGGCACGGCATTGCCCACAATAAGATCATCCACCCTCAATGGGTCGAGTTCAGGCATTTGGGCAAGGAGGTGCCTGATCACACGCGCTGCGAGGTCATCAGGTCGCGTAAACCTAAAGCCGCCCTTACTTGCCTTGCCAACGGCAGTTCGGTATCCTGCTACGATGTATGCATTCATATTCTATTAATTTCGGAGTGGTTTACCAGTTTTGAGCACAGATTGTATCCGCTCAAGGGTCTTTTTTTCACCCAAAAGGGACAAGAAGGCTTCTCGTTCAAGATCAAGCAAATACTGCTCGGAGACGGCTTGAGGCTGTGATAAATCGCCACCGCAAATCACGTAGGCCAGTTTGGTGGCCACTTTGCGGTCATGATCAGAAATATAATTTCCCATCCTCATCCCGTTAATTCCGGTCATAAACAGCGCCATGCCACCTCGTCCTTGTACAACAATATCATTGCGGGGTTCGGGCTTGCGGTAGCCTGCCTCTGCCAAGTCTATGGCCAGTTGACGGGCTTCGGTGAGGTGCGTTTGTTCATTAACCGAAACCCTGTCACCCCTACGCAGGTAATCGAGGTCGAAGGCCTCATAGGCTGACGTGGCGACTTTAGCAGTGGCTATATTCATGAATGCTTTTTGCAGGGGCGCATAAGGCACCTCCCCCGATTGCAAACGATCCGAGATCCTCAATGCCATTTCTTTTGTGCCGCCACCACCTGGAATGACGCCAACACCCATTTCAACCAGGCCAATATAGGTCTCAGCGGCAGCCTGAACCGCATCCGCATGCAGCGTTAACTCACAACCACCGCCCAGTGTAAGTCCCCTCGGTGCCACCACCACTGGGATGGAGCTGTAACGTGCGCGCATGGTGAATTGTTGAAAAGCCCTGATCGCCATGTCCAATTCCTCATACTCTTGTTCAACAGCCAACATGAAAACCATACCCAGGTTGGCCCCCGCTGAAAAAACTTCGCCTTCATTGCCAATCACCAATCCCCTAAAATCTTGTTCGGCCCGGTTCACGGCCTGGTGGAATCCTGAGATGATCTCACTGCCCAGCGCATTCATTTTGGTATGAAATTCCAAATTCAGTATGCCTTCTCCTATATCGATTACGCTGCATCCCGCATTTTTCCATACCGTTTTGGTATTTCTCAGCAACTCGAGACGAACCAAACCTTGGCTACCCGGCACAGGGATGTAGGTACCCGCTGTGGGTTGATAGACTTCCTTACCTTCGGATGTTACACGGTAAAATTGCTCGTAACCCTTGGCCAGCATCTCGTCCACCCAACTGGCCGGTGGGGTTCCGTAAAGCTTCATCAATTGTGTCATTTGTCGCACTCCAATGGCATCCCAACTCGCAAATGGCCCCAATTGCCATCCAAAACCAGCCACCATGGCGTCGTCAATGCGGTATAATTCACCTGCAATCTCCATGGCGTGCAGTGAAGCATACCGAAACACATGCGACAGATTGATGCGGTAGAATTCACCCGCCTGATCGGGCATTTGCACCAGCAAGGGGAGGCGTTTACCCAAGTTTTCTTCCTGTCGGATGGGATCCAATAACGGGAACTTAGATTTGGCCTGCTCCTCGTATTCGAAAGTCTTGAGGTTCAACGCAAGAATTTTCTTCCCACCCTCGGCAGAGCGCGTTTTTTTATAAAATCCCTGTCCCGTTTTATCGCCCAGCCACTGTTGCGCCAGCAGATGATCCAAAAAGGGTGGGAAGACAAACAGGTGGCGATCGGGATCATCCGTACAATGCTCTGCCACTCCTTTGGCCACCCGAGCGAGGGTATCGATACCCACTACGTCGCAGGTTCGGAATGTGGCTGATTTAGGTCGACCAGCCAAAGGGCCAGTCAGTTGATCGACCGCCGTGATGTTGAGACCAGTTCGTTCCATGGTATTGAGCAGTGCCATGATGCCAAAAACCCCCATGCGGTTGGCGATAAAAGCGGGTGTATCGCGGGCAAGAACTGTGGTTTTTCCCAAAATTCGCGAACCAAAATCCATCATAAAATCAATCACCCATGGCTCGGTATCCGGACCAGGAATAATCTCTAACAGCTTCAGATAGCGTGGCGGGTTAAAAAAATGCGTACCACAGAAATGCCGGCGAAAATCCTCTGAACGACCGACATTCATCAATTGAATGGGAATGCCAGAGGTGTTCGAAGATATGATGCTTGCAGCTTTCCGGTGGACTTCAATTCTTTGGAACAATTGCTGCTTCGCTGGCAGCTGCTCAATAATGACCTCAATGATCCAATCGCTCTGGCCGATTTTTTCCAGATCATCTTCAAAATTGCCTGTTTGAATGCGTTTGGCAAATGATGCGTGATAGAGGGGGGAAGGGTTACTCTTTATCGCATGTTGAAGGGACTCCTCTACAATTCGGTTACGATTTTTAGGGGTGCCTGGAGGCATTCCATTGGTGGACTCATCAACGCGATCCAGTAGGAGTACGGGTATTCCAACGCCGGCGAGGTGACAAGCGATGCGAGAACCCATAATGCCCGAACCGAGCACCGTTGCGTGGTTAATGTTGAACTTCATGGCCATAATGGATTTCAAAATTGTGGCTGGGGAATAGGCTCGGAAAGCAACGTTTGTTGCACTACACGGTGAATGGCCTCACTTACCCGATAAAAAGCCTGTAAATCTTGGTCAGAAACCAATTCTTGTACCTGACGGTTGAACTTGCGTACATAATCCCTGGCGATTTGTCGCGCCGCCTGACCTTCTCGTGTGAGCACCAACTTCACTTCCCGCCTGTCTTGTTCGTTGTGCCTGCTCCGTACGATCCAGCCTCTTTTCTCAATACTGCGGAGAATCCTGGTCATACTCGAGGCTTCCATGCCCAATAATCCAGCTAGTTGCCCCACCTGGGTGCCTTCCTCCCCCAAATGAAGCAGCAAGAAGGCCGCGGAAGTGCTCAAATCATAGGCCTGGGCCTCGCTGTTGTACATTCTTGAAATATTCATCCAGGCCAAACGGGCCACGGAACACACAGTCTTACGGGGTTTATACATGTCTATACATGAAGTGTGAAACAGGCCTCTAATATAGTATGCACGCATACAATATGCAAGAATAGTACTTCATTTTTTTTGTGTTTGACCTGTTTCTTTTAGTGTTCGGGATAAATGGCAAATTGGATTTGTTTGCCGGTGGTGGCGCATCTTAATTTTGATGAAAAGCACGAATCATGCACCAACATATACTCTCCAGAAACCAATCAAATGTCGGGCCTTGTCCTCCCAACTTTAAATTGACACTGTACTTAAGAGTGCCTTTCATCATGAAAAAGTTCTTGACACATATACTTTTACCCTATATCCTGATTGGATGTAGTCGAGACGGTCCTCCATACCCGGTTGAGTTATACATCAGGATTGTGGAACAAGACCAAGGCATCCTAACAACGCAGCCCATGAGGGTGGGATTATTTAGGGAAGGTGGACTACCACCATTCGACAGGCCTGTCTTGTTTACCCATCTTCGCACGGATCAATCAGGCACCCTTCGGGTCAGAGTCGAATTGCCACAGCCCCCCATATACTATTTTCTTTGGATAGATTCGATGCCAACTGCTTACACGAACGAACACAACGGGGCGGCACTGAATCATAAAATGAAGCAATTCATGACGCTCTTTGTGGATTCACCCTAAACTAAGGGTTTCCACCCACACCGGCGACAAAAATTGATAAAGAGCCAATAGAACAGTCATCTGTTCTCGGATTTGTACAATTTCAATCCTCAATCAGTCCATCTTTAATAAAATTGGACACGCCCTGCGCTTGGCCAAATCGGATGGTAATGTGCTTCCGAAAATATGACTCATCGCATGTTCATTGGGGTAGATGACCCTGGCCAGCGATGCATTATTAAAGCAGCCCCAAAATAAGCGGGGCTGTCATGACCCTGGATCACTGTTTCACCTAAAATCCAAACATCATGTACGGCAAATCTACCATAAAATTGGCTGTGTGGTTTTTTTTAAACCTCTCAGCCTGGCCCTCTCTTGCCCAAACCATCTTTGAGACAACACACATCAACCGATACCAACTGTTACAGCCTTACGTGCCTGAAGGCATACTCATCGACCGGAGTCCATTGAGCCTGATGCGCAGTACCCAAGGCATTGATCCTGATGCCTTTGGATATGGCCGACAAGACACCGCCCATTTCAACAAATACTGCGATATGCATCGGCTTTTTCGGGCGGCAAGCTATACCAATCATTTTCCTGTGAACACCGATTCTATCCGTCAAATTGCCCAGGAAGTGGTTTATGGCGCCACGCGTTGGTCTCCGCCATTGGTCCGTCAAAGAAGCTTTGACCTGATCCTGGCGGCCATGCACATCCCATTCCGAGAGATCGCACTGGGGGCATTCGACAGTGCTTACGTCTACCATGATGCGGCTATCGATCGCTACAAACTGGGATTGGGAACACTTCCCTTGAACGACACCGTTTATTTTGACAGTCTTCCTCATGCAGCATACACTATTGTAAACACAGCCTGGCGGTTTAATGATGACCAAACACGTGCACTTTGGTCAGTTTCTAGAGCTCTATTCATGCTCGTTGCCACGGAACAAGTCGCGTATCGTTTACCCGGACAACCGCTGCGTGTACACCTACCCCCAGAATTGTGGCAGGGGGTTTGGCATGGGGTGCGCCTGGAGGTCGACTTTGGCGACGGTCAGGGCTACAGGTCGGTGGATTCTGGACAGAGCCTATTGGTCAGCTATTCTTCAGACGGTTTAAAAAATATTCGCGGACGACTTAAAGGTAGGGACGGACAAAATCTACTGCTTCAACCATCCATGGCACAAATCCAGGTGGTTACCCTAAAATTGGGAAACCCCGATGAAATCCTTCAAAGCGGAAATCCAATTTGCGGGGCTTTAGCGTCTTTTACCGATGGTAAAGCCACCGCCTACATTAAATATGGTATAGGCCACGCACAGCAACTGCGCCGGCCATATGTGGTTGTTGAGGGTTTCGAAGCGGATGCTGTTGTACGCGGCAAGCCGTCAGAAGTACCGGGCGATCTGGCATCTGGCTTCGGCCAACTCAACTGGACGGCATTTAGTTCGGGGGTTGGGCAGGACAACCAACGCTATTTAATTCCGTTGGTCGACTACCTGGATTCGATCAGACGCGATGGTTACGATTTAATCTTTGTCGATTTTCAGACAAATAGGGCCGACATACGAAGTAACGCCCGGGCATTGGTTTCTATACTGGAGCAAATCAAATCCCGAATGACCATGGCGAATGACTTGGCCTCCATCGAGTGTTTGGGCATAAGTATGGGGGGGCTCATCGCCCGTACTGCATTGCGGGAAATGGAAAATCATGGATGTTGTCATGGCGTTACCCTATTCACCACTTTTGCGACCCCGCACCGGGGCGCCAACATCCCTTTGGGCAGTCAGTATACACTGATCGATTTGGCCAATCGGTTCAACATTTCTGGTAGTACAGATTTGATAGCGGATCTATTGAATCACGTCCTACAGTCGCCAGCGGCCAGACAAATGCTGGTGTACCACCATGACACCACTGCCCATGTGGCCCACCTACAATGGCTAAACTACCTTGATCAATTGGGTATGCCCCGACAATCGCGAAATATGGCAGTGACCAATGGCAGCGTGAGTGGTTCATTGCAACAGACCGACACCGCCCAATCTGCACCATGGCTGAATCCAGGCGATCGTTTGATCTACATCAGCCGAGAGATATGGGTGCCCAATTCTGTTCCTGTTCCCACCAGCAACCAGGGCTATCGTTCTGCGGGGGTGAATGGCATGCATCTCATGCGGCTGGAAGGATTCGTAGCGCCCCACGCGCCTGTAGTAGCATCCGGGAGCCTACTCTATTCGGGGGGCGACAATCTAATCAATAACCTGCAGGATGTGGCTGTAGCCCATTTGGTTTACGCGGGTTCTGTTCTACGCCTGTTTAAAATGATGAAATCCGCCCAGATTCTGGCCACTCAGCAACCTGCACAAGCACCATTGATCATGAGTGTAGCCCTATTCCGAGCAATATCATATAGTCTCATGCAAACAAGGGTATTGCAACAACTCATCAACCATAATATCCAAATGAATCAGGGTGCCTCAGTGGCACGTTATGCCATCCGCCCCATGGATGGATTAGATTATACAGCAGGCGATTATACCTATGCCGTGGATCTAAACAAAAGTGGGTTTTTTAGTCGAAGAGAACAAATGATGCAGCATGGATTTGTGAGCACCTATAGTTCACTCGATATCCAGGGAAACCCATTTCAACCTGTTGGACTGAACCTATCGCCGCCCATTGAACCGTCTACAGGGTTTGAAGGGTACATCAGTTTGATGGGCTCGCCAGACACCGACAACCGAAACAGCCATCACGCCTTTCTGCACCCATTCTTGATGCGGCAAATAAAGGTCAATCAGATGTGTCATCAATATGGACATGTGGCGAGTGGACTTCCAAGAGTATTGGATTCTAGCGTCAATTATGGCATACATCAGCGCCACAACAGGTTAACACACACCTTGAATCGTGATCTGAGAACCTGGCCCACGCATGTTACAGGCATGGGGCATTTGGGAATTAACCGTTGGCAACCGCTGTGGTTTTCACATTCTAGTGCAGACTCACTGAACGGTCAGTACCCCGACCCCAATTCTCGTTTGGTATGTGCTGTTGACGGTTCTTGTTCAGTTTCAGACATCCTTGTATCGGATGGCGGCCAGATTACATTGGGTGAAATACTGCCTGGATTGCATCAAACCGCACAATGGGCATTCCGTGGTGGCAGCAGACTCATTCTGTCGAGGGGCTCGAGGCTCATTGTAAACCATGGGAGTCGACTGATCATCGAAAGTGACGGTATTTTGGAGGTGCATGCAGGCGCAGAAATATTCTTGGTGGGCGATTCGTCCATTTTAGAAATTCGGGGCAGGGTAGTGCTTGGCAATGATGCGAGATTTGGCTTTCAGGGCAACGGACACATGGTCATCAACCATGACTCCAGCGGTTGGTCCGGTGGTGCCGCATGGACATTTGGCCGAAATAGTGGAATTGCATTGCAAGGCAATGGAATCGGTCAGGTTAGGGCAAGATTGCTTTCAAATTGGGATGTATTGCAGTCAACCGCTTTTTTTACTCTAGAACAAGGCAGCATACGCCTGGAGGGAAACTCACGAATGCAGTTGATGGGACCCACACGCATTAGCCAGTCCAGCTTAACCGGGGATACAACCCGGCTACACCGAGGATTATGGTTGTATGGTCAACCCAATGTTCATATCTCAGGCAGCTTGTTTGAAAACGGGGAAAGGGCCATTACATCGATGCAAATTGGATTGGCCAATAGCCTTCGCATCACCAACTGCAGATTTTACAACAACCATTTGGCCATAGAAACACATGGAAAGTCTGTTCAGATCACATCATGCTTCGCTAGAAATAACAATACCTTTTGGAGGGGGTATGATATAGAAGGCATGAGCATCGTTCGAAATTGTAACGTGTCTGTGGGACACCATGGAATACATGTCATGGGGCAACATGGTGCCATACTCAATTTGAGTGAATCCCAAATTGACAGCCACAACACCGGTGTCATGGCATTCGGGTCGCTTCAGCTTACTGCTGGTTGTGCCTCGATCCGGTACAACCAAACCGGAATTTATGCAGGAAACACCCACCTTTTCCTTTCTGAGGATGCTCGAAACGACCTGAGGTACAATCAGCGCGCCTTGTATCTCGAGGAACCAGATTGGGTGGATCTTCGAAATGGTGGCAACAACTTTTCAGGTAGTCAGGTTTATGTACAGGGAATGCTTTCTGGCCGTGCGATTCACTGCTTGAGTCCTTTGGGCGCTTTGACCTACGGAATGAATGTTGCAGGAAATCACATGCCCGCTACTCAGATTCAGCAGGTTTGGCAATTGGTTGATTGGGACGGAAATCCAGTTCAGCCGATGGGAATGCAGTCTTTCTCTGGTATTGGTTTATGCTCAGGCCGACAATGGCCACATCCGCTCACAACACTCATTACCCCTCTCCGGAGCTCCCGATCGCTAGTGCTGAACGGTCGTTCTGTACCTATAAAATCGGAATTACTGACGCTCGCAGCATTTTTTGCACATCCAAACCCATCAACAACCGAAAGAATGGATATACTTTCCCGCTGCAATAACCTGTTTGCGTCTACAAGAAGTCAGAGCACACCTTGGAACGTGGTCGACCGCATCATGCTTACAGGCTTACTCGACGCAATGATTCAGTGCACATCGGATGGCATGGTGCAATTAGTAGAATCAGGAAGAGATGCACAGATGTTTTATTTGCCCGTTCAATGGATCCTACAGGAGATTGATTTTCGACTTTCAAATCCCATACTGGGCTGGTCGGTGGAGTTGGGACACTTACAATTACGGAAGGCGCATGTTTTACGTACTGGCGCACGTATTTCTGAGGCGCTCAACGTACTCAATAGTATACAAAATCCTCAACGGGACGCTTGGCTCGAATCCGCTCGTGAATATTGGCGTTGTAGTGCTGCGCTCGAATTGGCCTTCATCAGAGACCAAATCGGTGTGGATGACTTGATCCAGGGAAGGCAGTCTTGTACCTATTTATCCGGCACACTGAAGCAAGGCCAATTCAATCGTTCTGTCACAGTTCAAGATAAGCATGAGGACGAACATTATACCTGTTACCCGAACCCATCGTCTGGGATTGTATGGATTAACCGAAGTGATAATCGTCAACATGCGGATGTACAAGTTTTTGATCTTGCGGGCCGTAAAGTCTACCAGTCTGTTTGGTCTGCTGGCCATTTCGCCCATCAGGTCAACCTGGAAACATTACATTCCGGATGGTATACCATCGTCATGTGCAACTCTGAGGGTTCAAAAGTTGCATTGAAGTTGGCACTAGAATAGCCCAAAACTGTAATTTTCATTGACTTTGACAAAATCCAGTTAGGGGTCAACCCAGGTAATGACAATACATGCCTGGGTTGACTTTTGATTTTATGGGTCTGGGACTAATTGTATATGAACAAAAAAAGAATTCAGCTAATCACAACCGAAAAGCATCCTGTAAAACTTAACTATTTTTTATTGCAAATGACAGATTAAAAGGTGAAATTTGGCAAAATTTTTAAATATGGCCTTTAGTCGAATCAAGTTTATTTTTGTTGGCATCGCAATCTCCTTTTTCTCAAATACAATGGAGGCTCAGGTTTATCCCTTACGCAGCATTGATAGTATTCAGTTCGTACATCCCGACACCCTTTTAACCGGTCGTACACTATCTCGTTACTTAGGTGACACAGTACGGGTTCGTGGTTTGGTGATCTTCAATCCACGCGACCATGCATTGAGCGCCAACTGGAAGGCTACATATTTAGTGGATACCGATGGCTTGGGCGATAATGCTTGGCGTGGATTACTGGTTCGTCTACCTGCGATTGCTGATTCTTCAGCAACTGGGTTCTTCAATAATTTTCAACCCGGCAACATAGTTGAATGCACAGGGAGGGTATCTGAATATCAAGATGCGAGTCCGAATTCTGGAGAAACACAGATCGACCTGATTCCTGTTGCTACACAAGTCGTCGGATTCTCAGCAACATTACCCGCACCTAGGCCTGCATCTGTAAACCAATTCATGCAGTTCAATCCAAGCAACCCATCTGTTCCTCAAACCATCCAAAAGCCAACGGGCGAACCCTACGAGGGCATGTATGTACAGCTCAATAATGTATTAGTGACTGGTGTAAGCATTTTTGGTGGTGGACGTGTTTCTTGGCTGGTACGTGACGCTTCAGGTGCAGAGATGAATGTGCGCGATGCTTCCAGGTTCTTCAGGCCCCCATTTATTTCATCTACAGCGTCAACCCCCCCCAATCCACAGGCTCCCGTATTTGTTCAGCAAGGAAAAGCATTTGAATACATCCGCGGTGTCATTACTGAGACCAATTTTGCCACTCTCTATCCTCGCTACGAGATTGTCCCATTGATTCCTTCCGATCTTGGACCTGTAACGGCCTCACCCCCTTTTGTGGCCAATATGACCGCCAATCCCATGGTCCCCTCGGTTGCACAGCCTGTAACCATCGCCGCCCGAATCACGGATCTCGATGGATCGGTTTCATCCGCCAAATTATTTTTTGCACCTGGCCTGAGTGGAACTTCATACGATTCTGTAAGTATGAATACCGTGGCTGTTGATTCGTTCTCCGCCATAATCCCCGGATCAGCACTAACGCAGAATTTAGGATACATCCGGTATTTTATTCGCGCCATCGATAATCAAGGAAACACGGCGGTAAGTCCCGATACCGTTCAGCGTTTTGGCCTGCTTCGGATTGTGAACGGTGGCATCGTCAGGGTTTCCCAAATACAAGAAACACCATTGGCCAATGGTCGTTCAATTTATGATGGAACAGTATTAACTGGAATGGATTTGAGGGGTCGATTGATGTCAACCTTGAGCCCGACTGACTATGGACGTATTATTTTTCAGGATGGGCGTGACGCTTTTTGCGGAATCACTGTGCGACCTGATAATCTGGGATCAACAGACATCGATACGCGCCTCAGAGGAGATAGTATCCGAATCAGTTCGGCAAAAGTGATTGAAGATTTTGGCATCACCACGCTGGAAGTGTTGGCATACGAATTTTTAGGAAGTGGTCAGCCTTACGCGCCCGCCCAATTGCCCATAGACTCTGTCATCGCAAGAAGTTACAACTACACGGAGGCTTTTGAGTCGATGCTTATTGAATTCTTGAATCAATATGTGGTCAATCAGAATCCTGATGCGCCGAGTAACTTTGGCGAGTTTATGATCTATCCTGATTCAATGTCAACCAACGGACTTAGGGTTCGCGGCGGTGTAACCCTGTCGAGCCTTGACTTGGGTCAGAATTTCAATACAGACTCCCTGTCATTGAGTCAGCGTTTGGATTTTATTCGAGGCATTCTCACCTTTAATTTTTCGAATTGGAAACTTCAACCCAGAAACCGGGCTGACGTTCACGGTTTCGGTGGT